>Ga0209700_100839_pt1 | contig 61806 bp, 33 predicted proteins | sample SiratroredBW_FD_187528 | JGI IMG/M metagenome (GOLD analysis project Ga0209700, IMG submission 187528) | Root nodule microbial communities of legume samples collected from California, USA - Siratro red BW (SPAdes) (version 2) | ecosystem: Host-associated > Plants > Roots > Nodule | place: USA...
TTTTATTATTATATATATATATATATATATATATATATATATATATATATATATAGGTATAACATTGAATATAAGTTATAAGTATATAAAAGACTAAATTAGAAAAATAAAAGTTGATTGTCAAAATAATGATTTTATCCTAATATATTCTCTTGTCTCAAGTCTCTTTCTATTTTTCATTCTTGTCTTTTGGTAAGCCTTTAAATATAATTTATAAATTCTAAATTTGTAATGCTTTCCACACAAATTATTTAGAAATTAATTAAATAATAATAAAAAAAATTCAAATGATTTTGAGATCAATTCATCAATGGGATATTATTTTTACCTGATATTGATGCATTCAAAGGGAGCAAACAGAAATATCTCTAAGTAAAGAAACACAACACACTCATAATACACAATATAGAATGACAAAACAAATTAATAAAAGAAATATAAATAAATGATGTTAATTTGATGAAATAGAAGAAAGAGATGGAAAATTTTAATATTTAGGATTTCTTGACTGTTTCATTTTTTATTGAAAAAATACTATTAATTTATTATAAAAAGTCTCAAAAATAATATTTATTAAATAATATTTATAGTGTTAATATAAATTTAAAGTCATTAAAGAATATTTATAGTATCTATGTAAACTTAAATTGGCTTAACTTATTTTAAACTTTTAATTAAAAATTATTTTTAAGTGTAATTTTAAATTAAATATTTTTTAATTTTATAATACTGTATTAATATTGAACTTTTTAAGATAAAGCATTCAGTCTTAAACAAGTCCTGTTATAAATTGGTAATTTTGAACAACTTTGTGTAAATATATGCAAACTTAATTTCCTGAGATTCTCTTATAAATTGGATTGACGTTTAGTTTTTATTTTTCATTAGGTGACATGTTTGCATATCACTTTAATAATATAAAAAAAAATAGCATCCTCATATTAAAAAATACACTTTAATTTATCCCATTACAATTATAACTTTAAATTTAAATCACATCTAAACCAAATTTATAGCTAGATCATACATTTAAATTTAAGATTATAAATAATACAAAAGAAATTAAAAATTTTGAAGAGTTAAAGTGTAAATAAAAAAAATAAAATACGGATTTTATTATAAGACTCTTATATAGAAATAAAAGTTCCAATCAAAGCTTTTCATTTTTTTTTTCTTTAGCTATCTCTATGACTATATCATAGCCGGATAATCATCCGAATAAAATTTTAATAACTTTTGTTGTTATTATTTGTCAGTAATGTATCTTGTGATAATATTTTAGAATTACAACTAATTCAAATTTAAATTAAATTAATTAAAATGTAGAACAATATTATTATTTATTTATAAAGGTCGTTTAGTTTTTCTTCCTATTATTTGAAAATATTTTAAGATTTAAGTTGATAAAGAGAATCATCTAAATACTAAAACATAATTTAAGGATCAATGTACAAAAATGTTTCTATCAAAATAACTTTTTTTTAATTTATAAGATAACCGTATATCTCTTTTAATTTTGTAGTATAATTTCATCCCATATATGAATTAACGTTTACTTGCTAAATTTTTGTACATTGACATTATGCAAAACCTTGAAAATTAAATTTTAGAAACAAAAATATTATCATAACAGAAAGTTATTATTTAGATTCCACAAAACATAAATTGAAAGGTCCATGTTTGATGTTATTTTTCTTGTTTTGTTAACTGAGTCTTATAAAAGTGTATATAGTAAATTGATATAATAAGAATGATTAGATAATTAAATTTAGCTCTCGTCTTAATTTAATTGCAGCTTAATTATAAGATGAAAACGTAAAAGTGATATTTTAATTTATATTGAACCTTAATTGTAAGATGAAAATGTAAAAAGTGATATGAATATGTAACCTTTTTCAATAGCTGGCTCAACGAAGTTTCTTCAAAATCAGATCAATTTTCTTAAAACAAAATATCCAACAATTAGAGCATGAGTGAGAAGGAAGAAAATTTCTACTCGTCACCCTTTTCGTTTAAAGTTTTGTCAGTGTCACAGCTTCTGCTGTTTCTTCTTTTTAGAAATGAAAACCAATGCATGTCTTTCTGTTCAGAGAGAGAGCTGTATGGGTGGAGAAACCAAAGAGAAGATGTTTTGGACTTAACACAAATCAATATCATCATTATATATATTGAGTTGTTTTTTCTCTATTAAAAAGTGATTATTTAGTATATAATATAGATTTTACCAATAAGCTAATATAAAAGGACAAACATCAAAATTGTTATTTTTCTTCCATAATATTCTCTTTAACAATTTTAACTTAATTATATTTTGGTGAGTGCATATATGAAGAAGACAAGCTTAATGTTGCAGCTGCCAGAACACATAATTCCAATGTAATTGACCTGCAGAAGGACCTGCAGAAGGATCAGGCTGCAGCATTACACCACTTTTTATTTTGCAGCAGTCTTGGATTGATAACCTAGTTGAGCATCTCAATGCTACATTAATGTTTTGATGTTCAATTTCATATATCAGGTTATATACTTTTGGTATGAAAATTTAATAGGAAAATTTTGAATACATAGATCATGTATAATGTTTGGCATTTGTTTCCACCTTAAATCTTGGAAAATATAGCCTTGCATGTCTGGTATATAGCAAGTGTCTGAGACACATTCACTTTCAATATTATGATTCAAAGATTTTCTCCCTACTCATTACAAAATCTACGATCTTATGTTTTAGTTAATATATTTAGTTATATTTTGCAACGATTTTTGCTATGTTTATTTATATAATAAGATGACATGTGATCTATTTATAATATGAACCTAATTATAAAAGAGATTAGTGGGAAACGTATTTTCTTAACCTAGTACTATATGCATTTTAAAAAAAATAACTGTGAAGCATTAACTGGAATGAGAGGACCCAATTTTTTAACAAAGAAGGTCAGATTAAAATATTGACATGTTTTTTTTACGAAAAAGTTACTATTTTAAAATATTATTATTCAATCTCTTATTATTATTTTGGTATTAACGTATGTGAAAATTTGTTTATTGTTCGTTCGTAGACCATAAGATAAGATAGACGGATAGTTTGCTCCAAGATAGAGTAATTTTTTATCTGTTTTTAGTGATATATTAAAAAAATTATAATATTTTTGTAAACAGAACAATTATAACTTTTGTTATAGTAATTAAAAATTACGACAATATATATTTAATATTTTACTAAGTCTTTATTTATTAGTAATCAATTTGTGTCAAATTTGGTTAGCAGAATGTTGAATGTATGATATGTAAGAGAATTCTTTTTTTTTATTCAGTTTTTTTTAATAGCAGAAACTGAATGAATAATAAAGGAAGCATTTCAGAGATATTCTAACCCTTATACACAATATCACATCAAGAAATAATTACTTAAAAAACAAATATACCTTTCTAGACATACTTAAAAGATAAAAGTAACAGAATATAGAATATAATGAAGATAATATGGTTTATCTCAACTTATATACAAATTACTGTGAAAAAATTTGCAATGCAACCACTATTTCATTAGTATTATTAGTATTACAAAATATTTCATTAAAAAAAGCCCAAAAAATTACGACACATGATTCAAATTCTTTATATGCTTTCTCATGTATTTGTATATATTTTAAGATTTTTTTATAATATGATTGGAGCACTCTTAAAGTGTTTTTATTTATCTCATTCTTTATTGTTAAAAAAAAATCATAAATACTACTACGTAAGAGACATGAAACATTAAGATTCAAATTCATCACCATAACTGAATATCCAAAGCAGTGACAATCACATAGTTCCAAGTCACAGCGTCTTATTACATAAACTTAAAGAGAAAGTGCTTATAGAAAAACACTTAAACCTGAATATCCATCTAGGTGGTGATTCTCATAGTTCTAACTGAACTATAATTGTGGTGTTTAATTATTAAACATGTGCTGCCACAGGTGTCTTGGGCTACTAGGGCTTGGTCCACTGCCATGGATTACCATTTTCTCAATACTAGTATTCTGCCTAGTTACAGGATGTCCTGGTTCACTAGGGCTTGGTCTGCTGTCATGGATTACTATTTTTCCAATGCTAGTCTTTTGTTGAGCCACAGGGTGTCCTGGTCCACTAGGGCTTGGTCCACTGCCATTAATTACCACTTTGTCAATGCTAGTCTTCAGTATAGCCACAGGGTGCCCTGGTCCGCTAGGGCTTGGTCCACTACCATGGATTATCACTTTGTCAATGTTAGTCTTTTGTGCAGCCACAGGGTGCCCTAGTTCGCTAGGGCTTGGTCCACTACCATGGATTACTAATTTCTCAAAGCTCGTCTTTGGTGCAGCCACAAGGTGTCCTGGTCCGCTAGGGCTTGGTCTATTGTCATGGATTACCACCTTGTCAATGTTAGTCTTCTGTGCAGCCACAGGGTGTCCTGGTCCGCTAGGGCTTGGTCCGCTGCCATGGATTACTACTTTGTTAATGCTAGTCTTCTGTGCAACGACAGGGTGTCCTGCTCCACTAGGACTTGGTTCACTACCATGGATTACCACTTTGTCAATGCTAGTCTTTTGTGCAGCCACAGGGTGCCTTGGTCCGCTAGGGCTTGGTCCGCTGTCGTGGATTACCACTTTGTGAATGCTAGTCTTTTGTACAGTCACAGGGTGCCCTGGTCCACTAGGGCTTGGTCCACTGCCGTGGATTACCACTTTATCAATGCTACTCTTTAGTGCAGCCACAGGTTGTCCTGGTCCGCTAGGACTTGGTCCACTGCCATGAATTACCACTTTGTCAAGTGCAGCCACAGGATGTCCTAGTCCGCTAGGACTTGGTCCAGTATCATGCATTACAACTTTGGCAATGCTAGATTCTTGATCAGTATTGCCAAAGAGAGGACTAAGTGGTCGTGCCATGACATGTTGGGTTTTCACGAAGGAAGAGTAGACCAGAATAGTAACAATGAATGTCAAGGATATGAAGTTTTCTCCCATGTTGGGAGCTAGATGGAGCAAAAGAACGTATGATTTTGTTAATTGAGTTGTGAATAGAGTAGCATAGTCCACTTCAATTTATAGTGTTTATTCCTTTTTAGTGTCTCACATAAGAAATAGTGTATCTATTTTAAAAAATAAATTAAAAAACAATTTAATTTGTAAAAATAATTTATTCATGTTGATTTTGTATATTTTTCCTGAATATAATAAAAAAGTCATAGATCATACTGATATAATTAAATGTACTTCTTTTCAATATTTATTATTGAAACTAGCAAAACAAAATGTCAAAGCAAAGTTCTAAATTAGTAAAAATTGTTAGTTTGAAAAGTTTATAAAGAAAAGAATATCTCTCAATTTTCTAATAGTGTTTTATATAACTAAATAAAGGAATTAAATTAAAAGGATAATTAAATTTGATTTATGATTAATTTAATGAATTTTGTATTTATGTTACATATAACTTTTATGGGTTGATTTTGGTTTTATTAAAGGGCTGTAGGTGCTTAAAAATAGAATGAGGGAGGATTTCAAGGAAAATTAAAAACTTTACTTTAGTTGCCTAAAATTAAAAATTTTCTACTGGGTACACTTTTCGTTTGAAGTTTTTGTCACTGTCACTGATTCTGATGTTTCTTATTTTTAATTTACTTTTACTAATGCATACCAATGCATGTCTTTGATCTGAAAACAAAAACAGATCTACCAATTAAAGTTTGCTGTCCTCATGCATGAGTATTGCCATGATGCAGACCGCTTAAAACATGACTAACATTTGAAGAGTTGAAGTGTAAATAAAAATTATTAAATTGTTATTTTTCTTCCATAACATTTTCTTTAACAATGTTAACTTAATTACATTTTGGTAAGTGCATATATGAAGAAGACAAGCTTAATGTTACAGCTGCCAAAACACAGATAATTCCAATGTAATTGACCGGCAGAAGGATCAGGCTGCAGGATTACACCACTTATTATTTTGCAGCAGTCTTGGATTGATAACCTAGTTGAGCATCTCAATGCTACAATAATGTTTTGATGTTCAATTTCATATATCAGGCTATATATTATTTGTATGAAAATTTTGAATAGATAGATTTGTAGAAGAACATGTATAATGTTTGCCATTTGTGTCTATCACGTTAAATCTATGGAAACCATTGCCTTGCATGTGTGGCACATCATAGCAAGTGTCTGAGACACATCTACTTTCAATATTATGATTCAAAGAAAATTTACCTTTTTTCTCTGTATCATATAGTGTGCATAAAAGCCCCTGATTAGGTAGATTCTGGGGATTATAATTACGCATTTTAATTTGTAAGTGAATTTTATTACTTTTAATGATTGGCTACATCTTTTTGAGTGAGAATGGAGATTTGGGAAGGGATTGTGTTGTCTGGATGAAGAAATAAAATGAGGACAGCAGAACCAAAAGGCTTGACAAAATATACAAAGAGTTATAAAAGCTGGGGATTTTTTTTCGTAGTTGGAAGGAATAGTATAAAGGTGGAAGAGTAGCATATGTATAAAAATCTATGATGATGAACATCTACTAAATCTTTATTTGACAGAGACCTTAAGTTTTAATTAATATATTTAGTTATGCTCTTTAAGTGGATGACACTTATATTTTGGAAGGATTTTTCTAGTCTTGTTTATTTATATAATAAGATGATATGTGGATCTATTTAAACCAAAATATGAACCTAACTATAAAAGAGATTAGTGGGACACATATTTTCTTAACCTAGTCGTGTATATGCATTTTAAAAAGAATAACTGTGAACCATTAATTGGAATGAAAGGACCCAATGGTTAAGGTATATTAATTTTAATATTGACAAGATACTGTAAGATAAATTAAAGATATAATGATGACAAGATTGAATTTAATTAAAAGAGTATTTTTTTAAAAAGTGAAGAATAAAATTAAAAAGTGAACAATAAAATTAATAGAATACTTTAAGAATGTTTCAGCCTTATTACATAAGGATGATATTATAAACTCTTTGTTGAAAATCTCTCTTATACAATATTTAAAGAAATGTGATCATGACCAAGCTTTGAGATGTTGTAGATGGCCAAGTTCCATAACCAACCTTTCGAGATATATCATTAGAGCCGTTATTGTAGATGACCACGAGATCTAATGACTTGTTATCTTTTGTTATTATCACTATCAAAAAGTTAATTTAAAATTTAAAAAATTATATCATTAGAGTTGTTAATGTCTGCAATTATGTTTCATTTGTTGGTGCAATAAGTCAGGTTGGAGGATGGGAAAAGAAGTGTGTTGATTCTGATGTAGGTTTTAACTAATTAAGGAGAGATGGACAAATGGGCCAGGATTAATAATATGAAAGTTGCAAAAGAAAAGGCTTGCAAGATTGGGGGCTCAAATGGTGTGGTTTGATATTTGATTGCATTATATATGTACGTGGGTTTTATAGCATGCATCACGTAGTTTAGAGTGAAGTTGATAATCATTTGATGATACATTTGAAACTCTACAATGGTGATTTTTTTATATTAGGATTGAAGTATTCTTAAATATTTTTATTTATAATATTTTTTATTGTTGATAAAAAAAATTTAAACAAAGTTACATGTATTTAAGTATCAACTATCACACAATAACTAAATAACTCCTTGGGGTGGTATGCTCGCTAGGAGAAGAAAGCATCATTCATAGATTTAGGGAGTGGAAGAGAGGGATAGTAAACTCCTTGAGGAAAACGGAGGCGAGGGGATGAACAAAATGTATGAGTCTAGTCAACATTAATATTAGAGGATTTGGGGGACATTAAGTGGGAATATTTGCATAATCTGATTAGGAAGGAAAAATCAGGAATTATTTGCATCCAGGAAACTAAGTTGGTGTATATTAATAGTCAGAAATGTTATGCACTTTGGTGTTTAATAATATCAATTGGGTGTACAGGAGTGTAGATGTGGACGGTGGGAGTATTCTCGCTATGTGACACAATCAGATTTTCAATTGCATTAAGACTGTGGAGGGCAAAGGATTCATTGTCATCATAGGAGGGTATAAAACTGGGGAGGGTGATCGTATAGTGAAAGTTGGGGTCATAAATGTATATTCTTCTTGTCTTAATAGTGAGAAAATGACATTCTAGGAAGAAATTGTACTTATAAAGGACACTAACAATAGCAAAGCTTGGTGTGTGGTAGGTGATGTTAATACAGTTAGGTACCCTAAGGAAAGGAAAGGTATCGGCCAAGAAAGGGTTAATAGGTTAGAAATGGAAGGGTTTAATGCGTTTATAGGTAGAAGTCAGTTGTTTGACATTCCAGCAGCAGGAGGACTACATGGCATAGACCAAACAGAACTGCTAGAAGTAGGTTAGATAGAGCTCTAGTATCTGATTTGTGGTTGGAAATTTGGCCTGGCTCTACTCAATATATACTGAGCAGGGTAGTATCTGACCACTGCGCCCTAGTGGTTAAAAATAGGATTGTTGACTAGGGGCCTAAGCCATTTAAAGTATTTGATGCTTGGTCTGGGTTAGAAGGATACAAGGATGTTATCAAACAGGCATGAGAGTGAGAGGTGAGTAGTGGTAATAGTTTGGAGAAGGTAAAAACAAAGTTGAAAGGCCTTAAGCAAGCTTTGAGACAGTAGAGGGAGCAAGTAGTAAATAGTCAAAGGGAGAAAAAAAAAGAAAATTCTAGAGGAAATTGAACACTTAGACCAAAGAGATGATGAAGGGAACCTACAAGAGGATCTCAGGGTAAAGAGATTAGGGTTGATAGGAGAGCTGAAAAGAATGTTAGAAACAAAGATTATTATGATGAAACAAAGATTATTATGATGAAACAAAAATCAAGAGTACAGTGGATTGAAAAAGGAGACATGAACTCAAAGTTCTTTCGTGCTAGAATGAGATGGAGATGTCTAAATAATGAGATTAAAGGGTTACACATTAATGGGGAGTGATGTGAAGAGCCACAAAAGGTGAAGGACGAAGCACTAGTATATTTTGAAAACAAATTCCATTCTAAAGCGAAATTAGGTGTGAATTTAGATGGAGTTCAGTTTAGAAAGATTAGTGTCGCAGATAATGAAAGGTTGTGCAGTAAATTCAATGATGTAGAAATTCTTGAGGCAGTTAAGTAGTGTGGAGGCTCTAAAAGCCCAGGCCTGGACGGTTTCAATTTTAACTTCATAAGAACAAATTCGGATATCATAGGGGCTGATATAAGTGAGGCTATACAATGCTTTTATGAAACCGGATACATACCTAGAGGTTGCAATGTGTCATTCATCACCTTGATCCCTAAGAGACAGAATCCAATTACTTTAGGGGATTATAGGCCAATCTCATTGGTAGGATGCGTTTACAAAATGATAGCAAAGATTCTAGCTAATAGACTTAAATGAATACACAGAAATGTGATTGACAAGAATTAGTCAACGTTCCTAAGTGGGAGGGGGCTTCTAGATAGTGTGTTAGTAGCTAATGAAACAGTAGACTATCTTTGGAAAAAAAGGTTAAAGGGAGTGATAGTAAAAGTGGATTATGAAAAAAGCTTATGATTCAGTGGAGTGGGAGTTCTTAGAATATATGATGAGTAGATTAGGATTTCATTACAAGTGGATCAATTGGATTAAAATGACCCTAAAATTAGCTACTATTTCAATTTTAATCAATGGGATCCCGACTAGAGAGTTCAAACCGAAAAGAGGGCTTTGACAGGGTGATCCATTAGCCCTGTTTTAGTTTCTAATCGTGTTGGAAGGCTTGGTAGGCTAGTGAGAGAAGCAACTAGAATTGGAGTTGTAGAGGGGGTTAGAGTGGGCCAAAAAAGGGTGGAGGTATCATTGCTACAATTTGCAGATGACACCCTGTTTGTTTGTCAACCTAAATATCAGAGTATTCTAACGATTAAAGCGATATTGAGAAGTTTCAAGGTTGTTTTAGGCTTAAAGATTAATTTTTATAAGAGCCAAGTGGGTGCAGTAGGAATTTCAGTTGTGGATATGAACATATTTGCTTAATGCTTGACTGTGGTAGCATGTACTTCCCATTTAAGTATCTCAACGGTGTTAGTATACGAGGGAATCCCAGGAAGGTGGATTTTTGGAGACCAATTATTCACAAAATCAAGGCTAACCTATCTATGTGGAAGGGCAAACTATTATCCATGGCAGGTAGACTCTGCTTAATAAAATTAGTAATTATTGCATCGCCACTGTTCTACTTATCCTTTTTTAAAGCTCCTAAGCAGTTATGTAAGACCATAAGAACAATACAGTCCAATTTCTTCTGGGGGTGGAATTCTGAAGGGAAGAAAATACACTGGGTTGCCTGGAATAGAGTATGTAGACCAGTGGAAAAGGGTGGTTTGGGATATAAGGATGTACAAAAATTTAATTTTGCTTTATTGGCAAAATGGAAATGTAGGTTAAGGACGGGAGAAGAGGGTGCTTGGAGAGATGTAATTGAGTCTAAATATGGGAATTGGCGGAAAATGAAAGATTCTATGGTAGAAAGGAAAAGTTGTCACTGGTGGAAAAATTTATGCTCAATATGTGAAGTAAACAATGATTCTAATTGGTTTGACAGAAGGATAAGATGGAAACATGGAAATGGACGTACTATAAAATTTTGGGAAGACTGTTGGGTGGGTGATAAGCCACTTAAGGAATCCTAGATTGTACTTAGTTTCAGATAGCAAATAGATGGTAGTGAGTGAGATGGGTGATTGGATTAGTAACGAGAATAGAAAAGAGTTCATATGGATGTTATCATGGAGAAGAGAACTGTTTGTGTGGGAACAAGGATTGAAACGACAACTAGTGAGTGAGATATCTACAGTGCAATGAAATAAAGCTACTCTGGATGCGTGGTGCTAGATGGGGGAGGATACGAAAGTATACAGCCCAATCTGGTTATAAGGCTCTGCTAGAAGAAGATGTAAACATACATTTTGAAGGGTGCAAGGAAGTGTGGAACCTCAATATACCTGGCTCAGGAAAGGTATTTGGTTGGCAAGTATTGATGGATAGAATGCCCTCTAGGGTGAATGTCGCGAGAAGAGGGATTAATATATAATGTAACCTCTGCCCACTGTGTATGAAGGAGGAGGAAACAATACAATATCTCTTCACATATTGCGAGGTCTCTCAAAAAGTGTGGGATAAGTGTGATAGGTGGGTTGGATTAACCTCTGTTAGAAATAATGACATTATCAATCATTTTCGAAACTTTTATGCAATTGGTCTGAGTAAGAAAGCTAACATAGTTTGGAAAGGGATGTGGTTGGCAACAGTGTGGGAAATATGGAAACATAGCAATAAAATTGTCTTTAGGAATGGACTAGTGGTCGACGTTGAGATTTTTGCAATGGCACAAGTGAATGCTTTGCAATGGACTAAGAGTGGCAGACAGAAAGTACATTACTCTTTTCCGGATTGGTGCCTTAACCCACGAGAATGTTTGGTACAACTTAGGTAGTGTTTGAGGAAGAGTACTGGATGAGTGATTATTCTTGGATTGGTGTTGCGGTAGGTAAAAAGGGTACAAGGTTTGTTTTATATTCTTTTGTAGGTACAACATGACAGCTCTAATCAGCAACATTCCTACAAAAAGGAGCAAGGAAGTGCAGTACACTTTCCAATGATAGTTGTGACAACCATGAGAGGAGGGATAAAAATGTGTTCTGCAAGATATCCAATTGTATGCATAGAAGAGTGTAATGCAGCAATGAAAAGGATTTATAGTCAGCGCATTTGGAATTGTAGGTGTTTAGGGTGTAGCTCATTGTATTTTATAATCTGATCTTGTCTTTGGTGCTCTTTCGTGCATATGTGTACGTTCTGAACAATTTTTCTTCTTGTGATAAGGTTGGAATACCCCTAAAGTATTCTTATTTATTTCATTCTTTGTTGTTAAAAAAAAAAACACAATAAGTCAATTCACAAAACATCCATGTACGTAATTTAACTATCAACTATATCCAATAATCTCATGTGTCTATTTTTAATTTAATTTAATTTATTTTAAATTAGTTTCAACCTAATGGTTTACACTAAGTCATGGTAAGAATTGATTGCATGTGGAAAATAGAATTTGGTTTAAATACCATGATACATTTATGAGACATGTTAAAAGAAATTATGATGATTTTGGGTCCACTTTAAAATAGTTTTTTTTTTTAAACAAAAAAGTAATATAAATAGAAGTATTTTAACAACACTTCCTACTGCAACAATAATCACTATTCAAACTTTTTCAGACTATAGTTATTATCTCAAATTGTTGATTTTGTGATATGTTTGATGCATCTTTCCACACCTCTTCTCTCACAATTATTGACATATTGAATTCATCTTTACTCCAAAGTTAATTTCTTCAAACCAACTATCGTGCAACAGAAAAACTTGTTAGCACAATCCTCCTCTGCACACAAAGAACTTACATTCTCAATTAATATAAAGGATGTACTAATTTTAAGGTATGAATATTGTAACCACTTCTTCTCAACGGCCCTGCAGCCACTAGATTATACTTCCCCCTAGACTAGATTAAACACACTACACCCAACTCATACCCCCACATAGAACATAAGAAAAAATCTCTCAAGCGTATAAAGGGCAATTATAATGGCAATATAGTTCAAACCCCTACACACAGTTAACAACCTGAGTACAAAACCCGTGAGCTTCAAAAGATCCTAACATGACCTCCCATTAAACTAATCACTCCAGATATTCTTTTTAATAACAAAAAATAAAATTAATAGGAGCACTTACGGAATGCTTCAATCCTAATACAAAAGCACAATTCAAAAACAAAAATCCCTATCCTAAATCCAAATCCTCCACACACAATACCCAACCAAAGTGAAAAAATGTAAGTGCATGCAATACACTTGTCCTATAGGCAAGATTTTATCCACCATTGCTAAAAAACACACTACAGCAAGAAAACTCCACAAACTATATAGATACAAGTAGAAAGGTAGTAAGAGTGCTAAATCAGCTAGCTTCTCCTAAAGCATCTGGATTCTTTTGACCTTCCAAAGAAACATGAATCTTGTATCTCCTCCAAGCAGATGACCTCACAAAATCCTGAAGATGTAATCTGATCCTTCTCCAAAATATCCTTAATGGGTCTTCTATTACTCACTAAATAACCTGCAGAAAAGAAAACACCAATATCCTTCCTACCCATAGTCTACTAACCATCTATGATCCCACCCTACAACCCAAACGTAGGTACTATGACAGCCAACATCCTACTACATTTGTTTTAGAAATTCAAAAGTGTTCATGAACCATTCTGAAAGCGACCCTTGCACTCTAATTCCACTAAACATAGCCCAAGTCCAAGCATTCATTTGTACTAGTGCAAAGATCTCTACCTCATCAACCTTCTCTTTATTAAAGATCAACCTATTTCTATGGTTCCAAATTTCCTTTACTAGTACCAACCACATTCCTTTCCATGCTTTATTGGCTTTAACACTGAGAAAACTTAAGGAAAACCCACAAAAATGACTATAAACTTCATTGCTTCTCGTCGATGAAATCCCTAACCACTTATCACACTTTACCCACAATTGTTGTGCAGCCTCACAAGTAATTAACAGATGTTGAATAGTTTCAACCTCTTTAGCGCACAACGGATAGTGATTTGACCCCATCCCCATACCTCTCATCTCAAGATTGGCTTTAGATGGGAGCCTATCTAATAAGGCCTTCCATCCAAAGATCTTAGTTGTCCCTGGCACCTTCAAGTCCCATAAATATTTGAAGCACTCCCTATGTTGACCATGATGATCCTCCCTCAAGGCTCTATATCCTGATTGAACAGTGTATCCAACTTCCTTCTCCCTTTGCCAACAACACACATCAGAAATGTTCCTATTTCACTTAACGGACAAAACAGTCTTCAATAATTGAGCTACCAGACATTTCTCCCATTCAAACAGTTATCTTCTTCACGGGATGTGCCAAATGAATCCCTTCAAAGGACCAATCTTAGTGCACACACCTAAATCCTTGATCACCTTATCTTTTTCATTTGACACCGAATATAATCTGAGAAATTTATCCACTAATGAACCGTCTCCTACTCACCAGTCTTCCCAGAATCTAATCTTGCTATCATTGCCACACTTCCACCTAATTCTTCTATAAAACCAATTGACCTCTCTATTAACATCACAAATGGAGCCGAAATCACTCCAGAATTGGAAAAAAATACCATGGACGTGTTACTTTGCATTTAAACCAAGATTACCCTTTAATCACAGTCGGACAGAATATTTCGTCGTCCATAATTCCGTTCTTGAATAGAAATCCACCTTAAAATGGTAATGAAATGGACTAGGATAGTTTGGTTCCAGGGTGGGCACAATAGAAATTTTAATTATAACGTTCATGTAGTTGAAGGTTGTTTTTGTTTATGTTCGTATATTTCATTGCATTTGTCCATTTCATATCCATGTAATGTGTTATACAAATATATGATAATAATCATCATGAAAGTTTGTGTTTCTTTAACTTAACCACAATAACCGATAAATTAGTAAAGTAAAAAAAAAATGATGCATCATTAACTTAAGACATAACATACATATATTGAAGATCCCACATAACAGAGATAAGCCTTTCAATTAAAAAAAAAAAGAAAAAATAAAGTAAAAGAGAAAAAAAAAAAAAAAAAAAAAAAAAAACTAACACTGAGCCTAGGAGGGCTTCTGCTTAACAATGGACTTAAAGTCCAAATACGAGCGGTCATACATAGGAGAAGACTCAACGGGCCTGATCTCCCAAAAAGGTCCATCTCCTGGGCAGCTTCATTCCAATATATATTTAACATATCGTTTCGTTCTTGCTTTTCTTATAAACTCCTAAGTGGTGGGCATAATATTAGTAAGTCAATTTATTCAAGCGTGCAAATAAATTATGACATAGTATTTTTTTTTAAAAATATGCATAAATATAAGAACAACATTTTAGGATTAGTAAAAAACTTTATTAAAAAAATTAATAATAAATATTTCATGTTAAATTAAATATTAATTAATATATTAAGGTATGGTGAATATAATAATAATACAAGGAACAATACAATTAACATTTTTATTGCATTTGTTTATATGTAGGGGATAGTATTGAGCTTTGACTATACTTGGTTGGCCATATAATATTTAATTTTTCTCTTAACTTATGTTTTTACCATGTTTGTAGAGATTGCTCATTTAAATTGGTCTCATAAGAGATATCATGAAGATTTTTCTACATGAAAGATCTCTTGAGTAATGTGTTAATATTGTTTTACGCTAACAATCCTTCTAAAATGACCGAATGCAAGCTCTACAAAGACTACCAATCTCTTAAGATCTTTTTTTTTACTATTATATTGATAAAAGCTATTTGACCTAAGTTTCATAAGTTATGTGAAGTATCAAGTTGTTGCTTAAAGAAGAAATGTGTAATTAATGTTATAGGAAAAGAGCATTTAATGCATTTATACACATGAACATAGAGAGACACCATATGAAGGAAAAGACATTCACTTATATTCAATGACTAGAAAAGAATTTGTAATGACTCTTTCATAAGCCTTTATATATAAGAAAAATATTACAATCATTGACACGAACTTACAATGTCTATAGAGAAAAAAACTTAAGTTCACAACCTTATCTCATCAATAAATTGTGTTCTCTAACTAACTAGAAGATTGAACCTAATCTTGTATATGTGGTAAAACACAATATCATTTTTAGTAAGCTAACCACGGATATTCTTTGTAAATTGTTATTTAGTCTTACCTAGAAATAGTTGCAATCACAATACTAAATTATAGTCATGAATAGTTGGGATCTAAAAATATTCAATTTACTTTTATATTAATATATAGTCTGTCAAGTGAAACTTGATCAAATTCATCAAGAATTTAACGTAATTTGAATTTACAGGATAAAAATATCAAACATATTTCTTTATGCTAATATTTTTAAGTTTTATTGAAATGTGAATAACTAAAAAAGGGAAGTCACTTTTAATCAAAATTCGTGAAAACTTTTGATAATATGTCTGTGATGTTAAAACTGCATCTGACTATCTTAACCAAACATTGATCTTGCAAAAAGAACTTTACAGTGATATCATGAAAATCTTTAAAACAATTTAATATACAATTCAATCTTCATTTCTTATATATTTTACGTATGTTTTACATTTCTTAATATCCTCCATGAAGACAACTAGAAAAGGACATCAAAGACCAACAAAAGTAAAACTAGTTTCGAAAATTAATTTATGATAAGTCCATATTGATTTCTCCTTTATCAACTCCATGGAATCCTAATCTGCCAAAAATCTTAGTGTCATAATCGTTTTTTGAATTAAACAAAATGTGGGGAAAATGAAATGATGTGGATTAAACTTAAAATTGAACATGTAACTTATGTTTATAGAATCAAATCTAATTCGTTTTAAAATATATTATTAAAATATTAGTGGGTCTAATAATAATAATAGGATTGAAACACTATGATTGTTAATTTTTTTAAATTATTAATTAATCTATTAATATTGATAATAACAAAAGATTGAAATTTATTAGCCCAATAATAAGAATAGTAATAATAGGATTGAAACATTATCATTGTTAATTTTTTAAATTATTAATTAATTTATTAATATTTACAATAACAAAAAGATTTAAATTTATTAGCCTATTTTAATTAAATTATAAATTCTCATTATTATTTCTATAATTCATCTTCCACTAATTGATTAATACTAAATTTAATATATCTTAATCATTGGGTCAAAATGGTTTACAATTATTCTTTTGACAATATACTTAATAGGAGGTATACAAAATCCCACTAATATATCTTAATTAGGGTTATATTTTGACTTTAATACATCACCTTATTATATAGATAAACAATATGGCTAGCAAATCGATGATAATGTTTATGTTATTAGTAATGTGAACGTTGTTGGCATTATAACCATTTCTATCATCTGCATATTCATAGTAATTTTGATTTTAGGATTGATTCTTCTAGATTATGCTTGACCTTTATAGTACTCTTAATTTAGTGTTAAAAATGCCTTGTGGTCTTACTTGACTCAAATAAAACTTTCATTTCAATTCAAGTGTTTTAAAACTGTGGAAACAATAAACTAAAAACACACTCACCATAAATATCTTCATTCATTTTCGACCTCCAAATAATAAATCCAACCTCCAAAAGATATATCTACGTCTAACTTTCCTTCTGTATTTTTACACACCATACAACTCCAGCTCTTGAATTTTTACTTAAATGCAAATAATATATGATCTGGTTTATTAATTAATATTTATTTTTAAACAAATTAACATGGAAGCATTAATACAGCATTGGTGCTCAACTAGGTTATTAGCTAAAGACCACTACAAAACAATAAGCAATAAGTGTTGTATTACTGATTTTCCTATCAATACTCGTCGAGAAATAATTATATTAAAATTGTTAAAAAAAAATTTCTCGGAAGAAAAGTAACAATGTCTGTGAGCTCTCCCGTAAAAGCTATATTTTATAATAAAAAATCACCTTTTATAGAGAGAAACAAAAATATATATATATATATATATATATATATATATATATATATATATATATATATATATATATATATATATATATATATATATATATATATATATATATATATATATATATATTAATTATATTATATGAGAGCTTTCATTGGTACAACGTTAAATCCGTTTACATATGGCAAACATGCAAAGAGAAGATTCAAATTCAAATTGAGTGTCAGATTGAGCAGATGATGCCTTTTTAAGGTGATGCTCCTCTTGCATTACATTAGAAGAGGGTAGGTGGCACCAAAAAGTTAATTGGCTTTCTTATATTATGTCAGATGAAAGGCATGCATTGGTATGAATTATCGATGATGGATTCTTTATATTATAACACATCAAAGGCATGCCTTGGTATGTATTAAACGACATAAAAGTTGGACCCAAACATCATAATCATAAACATTATGGGTGGATTTTTTATACTATGAAGCCTTGGGATGTAGCCTCATCAATTCCCCTATACTATGTAATTACTCATTTCACTAAGCACCATTTTCTATGCATTGAGATAGGCAAATGTTTTGTGGTAAATAGGCAGCGGCTACTTTGTAACCTAATTCAGCATCTCAATAATAAATTAATGCGTTGATGTTAAATTGTTAACATTTTAAAGCATTGGATTAATTCCACACATACCGATGTTTTCTGATAGGGCAAATTATCGGCGAATTTTGTTTGCATGCAGAACTAAGAAAGACGAATGCATAGTTGGCTATGACAATGCATTTATGTATATAAGACCTTCTAAGTTCCAACGCATGTCTGCCAACTTTATACATATTCAAACTCACTATCATTTATTTTCATCTGTATCCAAGCATAGGTATGAGACACGATAACTTTCAAAAGATGATTTCTAAACAACTTTATCTTTTCTTTTTCCACCACACATTACTTTTCTCTGTCTTAGATAATCACGTTTCAAAGGTGAAAATCTACCTTTGTTTAATTGAATTAATATTATATATATGTCTAACTATTCATATGAAGAGTTGTGTATGTAGATATAGAAACTTATATACATATTTCATTTAATATTATGGATGTTTTTAACATATTTCATTTAAGTGTTAAAAGACTTTGATCATTCAATTATCTAGAATTTTAGCGGTAATTTGGATGTTTTATTGTATTATAAGTGATTATTTTGTTTTTTTTTTCTGATTTAGATTAAGTACGGGTTCATCGAGAACAGTTTTAAATTTTGTTTAAAATATTAAGTTTTATTTTAATGAATTAAAAACATATTTAATTTATTAAAATATGCTTAAATTTAGTTGGATTGAAAAACAAGACATTTTAATTCATTGCAAATTGTATCGTGAATAAATTTGTCTGACAGTGAAATTATATAACAGAGAGAATGTAAACAACCCCTCCTCTCTTCTATGTCCTCTTGATCCAACCCACACTCATCATCTGTTCTATAAAGATTGTTTATATATACATTTATGTATATCTCCTAACACTTCTCTGTTCCACATCATTAGATCTCTTTTAGACTTTTGAATTTATCTCTTAAAATCCAAATTTGATTGACTGTAAAATTATATCCCAGAAAGCTTTCACAGTTTCCAAAAACCCTTTATAATTTTCCCACGCGTTTATCCTCCTAGATGGTTTAGGTATGAATTGACAAATAAACAATACTAATAGCTTACTTCACTAACTTTTTTTTTCTTCGGCAAAAAATAAATTAAATTAAAAAAGTGACCCAATCTTATACAATAAAACAAATAATAATATTATCTTTTGCAATTGATAATTCGGGAGTCACAAAATTAGAGTGTGATTGCAAAATTTATAATTTACTTTTCGCTGAAATGTTTTATTTAATTTTATCTATTATTTACTGTTAAGAAAAAAGGGATGTGTTAAATGAAATTATGATATTTTTGTGCCAACATCAAAATGTGAGGTATGGAATAGTTTTGTTGTAGGTTGAGAATAATAGAAATTTTAATTATAACGCTTATATTTTTTTTTAAAGAGGAAGAAAGAAGAGAAAGTGATGTCATCAATGCAGCTAGTTTATGAATATAACAGATTTTGTAAATTGAATAATTAAATTATAGTCTGATATAAACAAAGGCATCAATGCAGGGAAGGGAATCCCATCAAGGGTTTACACTTGACCTAACAATGACCAGCAATACAGCAAGTATTTTTCAAAATAAAAGGAAGAGGCATTTGCAAAAGCAAGAGAAGCAGAAACTAAATCCATATGAAATAAATCCAAAGATCTAGAATGGAAGAGCAAAGCTCTAGATTTGAACTCAAGAAAATGGCTATCTCCAAATATGTTTGCTTGACAGAAAATATGACTAACGGTGAAAATTCAAGTGTTTTGATTTTGTCATGTAAAGGTTTGATGCATTGTTGCCAGCTAATTCAATGGCCATATTTTGTGGCTTTGTTGCTGTAGCCTTGGGATGCTCAGCATGAATCTGTCGTATTTCACAGTCCAATTTGGCTTTTTATGTATGAAATGGTAGAAGTCTGAAATGGAGTGATGAATTTGAATCTTCACTTTTTGCATGGCTGCCATTTGTATTCAAGAACCATGAATCAGTTTCTGTCATTACTGATTTGCTTTGGTTTTTGAAAAAAAGAAGAATTGGTTGAACATAGAAAAAGACCATTTTTCTTAATTATTTGCAGAAGAAGGCACAAAACGTATCGGGAACAGCAATGCATTGATGCTTTCTTGCATGCCTGTCATATTGGAAAGCTGGACATCAGAAGAAGCCATAAAACAGCACTGCATATAGTTGGATTTCCTATGTTATATTAAAGCTTCAATTAATTCCCTATGTCAATTTGGTTAAGAAAATAACTATTTCAATTAATATATAATATCAAGTATTCACTGTAATCTTTTAATTTACACTTTTCTACTTTGGTTATTACTTAAATCATGTCTATATATTGTTATTAATAAATTAATCAAATATACAAATATTCTTACTGCAGAACAAATTCAAGATATATGTAGCCAATAAATATATATAAATATTTTTGTCCATTAAAAGAATACAGAGATATCATTGAATACATTGAAATTGTTTGCAACATATGGAAACCAGTTGACAGAGAAAATAGATTGTAGACATATGAGTTCTCCCAACGAACAACTAAACCACATAATTATGCAACCTCAGCCCCATCTTGCATCAGATTAATCTTGAAGGAGAATGTGTTCTCAGAGGATGTTTAAGAAAATTTACATTCCAACATTAGCTTACATACGAGGAACTCACCTTATTAAACGTGAATTCAAATTAATTACTGTGTTATTAGTACATCAAAATGCATTCATATGTTAATCAATTTGAGATTTTATTATATCAAATAATTTTTCTTGATGTTTATTCCTGCAGAATGTGTTATTTGACGTATTTTGATTCATAACTAAATGCACAATCACATATATTACATAAATATCATCCTTAATTAAATCTAACCATAAAATATTTTATAATTATTTAGATCCAAACATGTGACTAGTGGTCTATCATCACAATTTTATACAACATATTTTAAGACATGAAACTTTAAGTTTCATATTTCTTACAGTATGTTTTCCTCCTTTCACAGAGGATTTTCAGAACCACAAGCACAATCGACTAGTCGCATGATTGGACTCAATTAATTCTTAAATCTCAATCCCACATAGTTAAATTTAATTAATAAAAATCAATATATCTGATAGTACATATAATCATAAATCATAATATATCTAATAACTCAATGCATGAAATTAATATTAAGAAAAATTATTAAATTAATTAAAATAGATATCAAATTTGGCTCAAGAATAACAAAACATAAATAAGATAAAGTACACTCTCAAATTAAGATGCATGTAACTTAAAATACAAATTATATACACCAAAAGTAATTTATTGAATTCACATAACAAGGCGAGTTCCCCATACGTGAGCCAATGTTAAAAAATATTTTTTAGTGATGATAGTGCAACTAATGTTGCTTTCTCCTTTATAGTGGTATTTCTCTTCTTTTCTGTGTTTAAAATGATATGGTTTAGAAGAAAGAATAATAGAAAATATCATTTGTGAATAATAAAGAGAAAAACATAAATATTATTTGACTATAATACAATTTATTCGACTATAATACATAAAGGAAGTTTTTGTTAGCAATAAGATTGCAAGACAAAAATTGATTGATGAGATTAGCGAGTTAGATCAGTGTGATGATGAAGGAACTCTCCAAGATGACAAGAGGGTTAAGAGGGTGGAGATGCTAAGTCAACTGAGAACTTTGGACGAAAGAGAAGATGCTATGACTAAGCAGAAGGCGAGAGTTGAATGGTTAAATAATAGGGATACCAATTCAAGATTCTTTCACTCCAGTTTGAGGTGGCGGAGGGCTAAGAATGACATTGTGGGGCTGCGTATTAATGGTGTTTGGTGTGAAGAACCTTGTAGGGTTAAATGCTACATTAAGAGCTATTTTGAGAGAAGATTTGAGGCTCTACCAGGACTTAAGTTGAATCTGGACTGTGTGAGTTTTAAGAACATTATCGGGGCTGATAATGAGATGTTGTGTTCCTTTATTTCTGAGTCAGAGATTTTAGAAGCAGTGAGCCAATGTGGTAACTCTAAATGCCCTGGACCAGACGGTTATAATTTCTTCTTCATTAAGAATAATGGGGATGTTATTGGTAAGGATATTGTCAGGGCAATTTTATGGTTTCAAGATACTGGTTTTATTCCGAGAGGGTGTAATGCGTCTTTCATTACTCTGGTTCCAAAGAAGGATAACCCCTCCAATTTGAATGACTTTAGACCAATTTCGTTAGTGGGATGTGTGTACAAAATCTTGTCCAAGGTGTTGGCAAATAAGCTCAAGAAAGTTTTATCTAGTGTCATTGATATTAACCAATCTGCTTTTCTTGGTGGTAGGGGTCTTTTGGATAGTGTTTTGGTGGCTAACGAAACAGTGGATTACCTGAAGAAGGATAAGAAAAGTGGAGTTTTCGTGAAAGTGGATTTTGAAAAAGCATATGACTCAGTGGACTGGAAGTTTATGTACTATATGATGGGCAGATTAGGTTTCAGTTGCAAATGGATTAGGTGGATAAGAGCTTGTATGGAGTCAACGACTGTATCGGTACTTGTGAATGGTAGTCCTACGGAAGAATTTAGACCTAAAAGGGGACTCAGGTAAGGTGATCCGTTGGCGCCTTTTTTGTTTCTTATAGTAACGGGGGGTCTTACTGGTTTAGTGAGGGAAGCTAAAAGAGCAAATGTGTTCAGTGGTGTGACAGTAGGCATTGGGAGAGTGAAGGTCGATCTGTTGCAATTTGCAGATGATACTCTTTTTTCTGTGAGCCTTCTTTGCATAATGTGTTGGTTGTTAAAGCAATGCTGAGGAGCTTCGAGTTGGTTTCGGGGCTTAGGGTTAACTTCCACAAGAGTGCTATCGGAGCTGTGTGTATTTCCCAACTGGATAAGTTGGTCTATTCTAAGTGCTTAAACTGTCGACAAATAGAGCTTCCTTTTAAGTACCTGGGTATCACTATTGGAGGTAACCCTAGGAGAATTACGTTTTGGAATCCGATTGTCGATAAAATTAAGTCAAGACTTTCTAGTTGGAAGGGTAGATTGCTTTCTATGGCGGGGAGGATTTGTTTAATTAAGTCTGTCATCACTGCTTTGCCTCTTTTTTACTTCTCGTTCTTTAAGGCTCCGATTGTTTTTTATAACCATATTAGGAGAATCCAAGCTAAGTTCCTCTAAGGTTGGGGTTTTGAAGAAAGGAAGATTGCCTGGGTTAATTGGAATAAGGTGTGCAGTCCAGTTGAAGTCGGTGGCTTGGGAATAAAGGACATTGAATGTTTTAATGATGCTTTGTTAGCTAAGTGGAATTGGAGGTACAGGTTATCTGGTGAGGGATTGTGGAGAGAGATCCTAGAAGCTAGGTATGGTAACTGGAGGAATATGGATGCTGCTTCGGTCCACAGGTCTCACTCTGCTTGGTGGCAGGATGTTTGTAGGATCTTTGATAAGGGTGATCTAGGTCTTTGGTTCGACCGTAGATGTCAGTGGATTCTAGGGGATGCTAGGTGGGTTAATTTCTGGAAAGATAGATGGGTGGACGGTCAGGTGTTGAAAGACAAGTTTCCAAGATTGTTTACGATCACTCAGTGTTTAGAAAGTGTGGTGGGTGACCTTGTCCTAAGGGGAACATTACTAGCGAAGGGTGCTCCAGGTGGTGTTTAGGTTGGTGTAGGGAGAGGTTTGTTTGGGAGAAGCTCGAAGAAGAACAACTACTGGCTATGATTTCTAATGTCCATTGGCACTCAAGTGATCAGGATAGACTGGTGTGGGTAGGAGACAGTGATAGCAATCAAGAGTATACTGTTAAATCCAGGTATAGTGTGCTGAACAAGGAGGACCAAATGCAGGTGTCTGAGATCTTTCAGTTGTTATGGACTCTTAAGATTGTTCCATCAGCAGCGGTTTATGCTTGGAGGTTACTGTTAGATAGACTACCAACCAGACTTAACTTAGCTAAAAGAGGTATGCAATTGACGGACTTGTCTTGCCCACTGTGTCAAGAATACGAAGAGTCAGGACAACATTTGTTCACCACGTGCAAGGTGGCCTAGAATGTTTGGGATCAATGTGAGAGGTGGGTTGGAAATGTCAATGTCAGACATGAGTCTATCACTATTCACTTTCAGAGTTTTGGTCTTGTAAGCTGGCGTCAGTGTGTTAATTTAGCTTGGAAAGAGATGTGGGTGGCTATAGTGACGGAGCTATGGAACCATAGGAATAAGGTGATTTTTAACAAAGGGTTAGTAGATGCTATAGAGATTTTTACTCTAGCTCAGCTCAAGGGTTGGTGTTGGCTTAAGAATAAGTTTAAGAGAGTTGCATTCTCTTATTCAGACTGGCACTTTGCTCCTCTTAAGTGTCTTGATACCCTGGACTAGCTCAAGTATGTTTTTGAGGAGTTTTGCGGAGTTGTACTAATGTGTTAGTACTTTTACTTTCTTGTGTAGTAGTTTTGATTTTCTTGTGTTGTACAGGTGTTTGTTTGAGATTTGAGGCCATAGTCAGAGGCATACCATTGTATTGGGATTGGTTTACAAGGAGGCTACAAGGATTGGTATTGGAACGGAAGCGTGTTTTTTGTTTGGTTAATAGTTTAGTTTCTTTTCAAGTAGGTGGGCTTTTTAGTATTATCGCTAGGTATTCTACCTTTTCTTGTTTTCATTTTTTTTCTGTAGAGTGGTATTGCTTTGTAGTCCTTGTTTTTTCATTTTGTAAAAGGGTTGGTGCACCCCTTAAGTGCTCCTTTTTATTCATTTTATTTTTGGCTGTTCAAAAAAAAATAAAAAATAATACAATTTATCAAATTCAAGAAAATGATATATACTAAATCTTTACGTAGGTCGATGTTGCTTTGTTTATAATTGGTGAGGTATATGTTGTTAGTTGTTTAGTAATATGTCCTTCATTTGTTTCAGAATTGTCAAATTCCACCATGCTAATAAGGTTATATGACAATTTGGTTTTCGACAACTTATTCTAGTTGACCCATTAAATCTTGATCAGGTTCATACATGAGAGGCAAAATAGAGTGATATTGGGTACAATACCATGAAAGGTGGATAACAATGTGAAACGATTGACAAAATCGACTTTGAAGAAGTTCAATTTATTGGTAATGGTCATTTTGTGACACAACAACATACATCCAATGGTACTTTACCCACACTATCTCCTAGACAACCAATTGATGACGATGTAAGTTTACATGTGTACAATTTTCAGCACGTATTTGTACTTCTCTAAAATTTCACATTTCATCCCTATAGTACGACACAATTGAAGACATTGAGCCCCACCCTATAAGTAAAGATGTTGAATATTCTTCTCATATTTCATAGTTTTATGAATAGTCATTTGATCAATCCAGTCACTCGAGTCTTCAATTCCCTCCACAAAGCACATTCATGTATAATCAAGCCTACATGTTATTCTAGTCCCTTTTGAACCAGTTGCCATCCACATATCACATCTTTCCTTATCAAATGCTTGTTTTTTTGCCTTCACCAAATATCCTTGCAATTTCATCCTTCACCTCTCGATCTGCATTCCATCCCTCCTCATTGACACAATATTATCAATCGATATTGTATGTGTAATAGTCAAATATTGAACATCACGACAATGATGATGAGGATAAGGATGATTCTATACAACCTTCACCCCACAAAACAAGATTTAGAAGATAAAGAAGAAGACCACCTGGGAGGTCATCACATAAATATTTTTTTCTCATTGTAATTCTATATTTATAAATTTTTACGTTTTACTATTGACTTTGTGTATTTTGTACTTTGTACTTATGTTAAATATAATTACAACTAAAACTTAAATATATGCACACAATTTTTAGTAGAGTACATCAACTAAAAAAATTAATATACACTAATAAATTTTAAATCTTAAATTCTTCCGATATTGACTCTAATATAATCCAAACCAAATACACATATGTCAATTAAAAACATAGCAAATTTTATAAATTTATCAAACATTTTGTCCTGAAATCATATATTTTATTTACAAAATGCTAATATAATACATGTATATATATAGCATTTTAATTAAAGTAATACTTTTATAATTAAAGTAAAAATGTGGTGTGCAAATAGCATTAACACTCGTGCTGGATTAAGAACAATAAAAATCATGTCCATTGGACATAATGACTTAATTAAATTTATCCTAGGCTCATACAATTTCTAACTTAATTAATTATTTTTATCCGTTTTAAATAATACTAAAAAAAATATACCATCTTAAGAAATTTGCTCTAGGTACATAGTTCATTCATTTATTTAGAAGCACATACATATTTGTATAAAAAAGGTTTTTATCATTTTGTAATTTGGTATAAGGATTTTATACTAAAAAATCTTATCTATAAATGAGATGGTAAACCATGACCTACTGTATTATTTCGTTTTTTTTTTTTTTAATTTTTTTCGATTTCTTTCTAATTAGAAGTGGACGGCGTTTATATATGGCAAACATGCAGATTTAAGATTCAAATTCATCTTCAACTTTTAACATTTCATACATAAATGCTATATTAATTGTCAGATTCAGCAGTCTATGCATGAAAGTAATTGTTGCACTCTTTTTAAGGTGATGCATGGAGAGGGTTGTTAATTGGTGGCATCATCGGTGGATGCCTTATATTATGACAGATCAAAGACATCCATTGGTATACATTAAACGAGATAAAACTTTAATACTATTAATTGTTCATTTCATTAAGCACCATTTTCTATGTATTGAGATAAGTTTCACGCATGCATTAGTGGTGTAGTGGTGGCCTTCACAACACAGATAAAGCAAATGTTTCTGGTGTTTATAACATAATTTAGCATCTCAATGCAATTTATTAACATTTTAAACCATTAGATGAATGACACACATTTTAATATTTTTTTTATTAGTGAAACAATTTTGTTTGCATGCAGAGCTAAGATACACGCATGCATTGTTCAATCTGACAATCAAATTTGACATTTATTTTCATCTGCATCCACCAAGCATTATTATTTTTAAAAATCTTTACCTTTTATTTTTCCACCCTGTCTTAGATAATTGTGTTTAAGGTGAAAATATACCTTTGTTTAGTTGAATTAATATTGTTACGATGGAATCAGAAGCAGATATTGTAGATTTGCATTTTTAATCTGTTTTGATAGCACATTATAGAGTATCTGATATTAGTATATATGTACGAGTTCAACCACATTTTTTATTTCTTATTTAATATATTTTTTTATAAAAAAAGGTTTACATAAATACATAACTTATTTTTCTTAAATAGATTAAAACATTCGTGCTTCACATTTAAATGTTTTCTAATAATAAATAACTCATTATATACTTTAATAACTAACCATAACTTTAATTTTCATATTGTTTAAATCACTGCTTAGATTCTTATATTTCTTTGAAGATACATAAGAAGTAACAATACTCTTGGCAAGCATACAAACTTATCATAAATGTTAAATGGACAAAAATGCAAATATTATATTTAAAAAAACTTACTATACAGTTTATTTAATTATAAAAAAATAAATTATTTAGAATTTGGAAATAAAAGCAATCCTTTTAATATATCATTCACGTAGTTGATAAAAGTAAAATTGATCGGTTGACCATTGGTTTCATAGAAATTCCAAGGTTTAAGTTAAAAGATAGAGATATTACTCGTTATAAGATGCCAAGCTGAAAAGATATAATTAATTAATTAATTAATTAATTAACGAGAAATTTATATTTTAAATGTTATATTATTTATAAGAAAAATATATATAAATGAGATATTTGGGATATTCTAACCATTTTATAGTCAAATAAAACTGTATAAATATAGATTAAAATCCCTTACAAGTTACATAATGTTATCATCTCATCTAATATAAAAAAACTTTAACAAAAAGTAATTATCAGCCGTATTCAGGCTCGTACTTATTGATAAATAAATAGAAGCGCCCTTTTGTTATATCTGAAAACATATCTATGTATTATGAGAGTTATTGTCCCATCTTTCTTTTTTTCTTTAGTACCTTATAGTTCATAATTTTGGTATAAATAATTTTTTATTTACATGCTCTCTTAACCTTTGAACGTTTTTATGCATTTCAAAAGTGCAATAATCCATTCAGAAAAAAGGGAATTCTTAAATTTAATTCTTATAGCAACCTATATTTTAGCTTGAATTATAGAGAAAACTTCTACAATATTACAGATTCTGTTCTTGAAAGTAATATCATTTTTTAACTTCCAAATACATCATACTATGACCAACCATAACACTCTTTACAAACCAGTCTCACTCCTACCCATCTGAAAAACACAAAACTTTAGAAAGTGTTCTTTAGCCCAACAATGGTGCATAAATTGCACCCTAGCCACCCTCCACACCTATTTTATAAACTCCTAGACACTTCACAACTAAAAAATAAATTACCTTAATTTTCTCCACCTAAATTACATAGCCCTCATAAAGTATTTCCAATTGGAATTCATATCTTCAAAAGTTTATCTCTAGTAGACAACTTGTTTAACACAAGTCTCCATGCACAAATCTGGACAGCAAGTGTAGCTTTTTCTTTCTATAAAATTTGGAAGACTTCCTCCCATCACCAGCCCCCTCTCCCAAGATTTTACAGTATGCATCACTCACACTATATTCAATTCCTTTCTTGTCTTTCCATTCCCATTGATCTTGCAACTGCTCTCGTGGACCCCATTATTGTATTGTAAGCATAAACGTCTCTACACTCGCCTTTTTCCCATTCAAACCATAATCTTCTCCATCTCAAATTCCATTTCCATAAATAATCTTGTCACTCACCCACATCTTTAATTATAAGGTCCTGTTGCAAGGAATTTGTATATAATATAGGGTGTATCCTTCTTTCAAAGATCTATCCCATACACAGCAATCTACCCAAAACAGAATTCTATTTCCTCTGCCCAGTTTCCAACTCAGGTATTCATTAAACCACTTTCCTTGGATTCTATTTCCACATACTTTTTTCAAATCTGTCCACCATGTTGATTCTTTTATATTTGATTTATCTTGATCAACACTTCTCCATGATCTATATTTAGATTATATAATTTCTCTCCACCGACCCGTTTTTCTCTGTATCTAACCTTCATTTCCTCTTCCCAGATAACTAACGTCTTGTTGAAAACCAAAATATTTTTAACCCCTATACCCCACTACACTTCTACAATTTTTTCCTATTTAACCCAAATTATTTTTTTCTTATCAGCTTCCCAACTCCACAAAATCTGCCTCTAGATTTTTATCATTTTTTTATTTACAGCTTTGGGAACCTTAAAGATATATAATAAATTAAAATCTTCTACAAGTTCTTGATATTGTCTATATTAGTTGTTATTCTAATTTCTTTAATAAGCAACTGTTCTTTTTTATTTATTTTTAGATATAGAAAATCATTTTATATGTTATAACCTCTTGAAACTTCTTTTCATTTATTTTTTAGCATTATTTTTATTTCTAATAACTTCCTTTCATATATACTTAACTACATTAACAAAATACTTTAATAAAAGAAGGTAAAATAACTAATTTATCTCATAAATTTATTATTTATAAGCCATTGTAGAAGAGAATATGCTATTCTATGCAACAAGAAAATCCAGATCTTATTCACAAATGGTATTTCCAATTATTCCATCTTCTAAATCATATAATGTAATGTGATTTTGCACAGAGGTAAGAAGAGAAGCATCATTGCCAGAAATACCGTTGCGGAGGAAATAACAAAATTAATGGTATTATCTTTATTTTATGTTCTTTTTTTTTTTTTCTTTCCACCTGTTTTTTGTCTCATATGGATTGGATTGATGAGATTTGATAACTATTTTATTTTATTTAATAGCTTTTCTTAATATTAATATTAATAGTGTGTTGTTACAAAGGGTTCTATGGTACTATATTACAGTGAGGTTTTCAATTATAATGACTTTTGTCATACTATATCAGTGATATATTTATTGATGCCCTAATGTCATTAGTATATTTCAATAAGATTACTAGATACCTTGAAGTGAGGAATTCTTTTACATTGTCAATTCTCGGGCTATTTTAAATTTGTTTTCCAATAACAAATCATATATGATTGGATAATACAAATCTAAGGGTTTTTTTTCTAGTTATGTGAAGATAGACAATAATATTTGAGATCATAAAATATCATAATAGTTTGGAGTACATTAAAACAACAATCAAACAATTTGTTAAATGTACAGAGTTTATGACTTATGAACTCTTTTATTAAATTTCTATTGTATCTTTTTGTTTTATTTCAAGACTGATATATGTGTGTTGTGTCGTAACTTAGTGATATTTTATTTTGTATTTTTTTATTTTACTAATTTGTTGTATGTTGTGAAACATTGAAACAAGAAATAAAAGATATAATTTACAATGGTACTTTAAAATTATTTATATGATTTAAAGTAACATCGGTTTTATTATTAAATTTAGACTCTTTTTTTTCACCATGCTTATTTATCCCTTTTTATTTATTTTATTATTACAAGCCTCCTTTATGTTTTGAGTATGATATATAATGTAATAAACTATTACTATTCTTAACAGACTATACAATTTTTAAGAAACAAAATTTCACATACATATTCATATCATAGTAACTAAGAAGAAACAAAGTGTTACATATTCATAGGACGGGCAAGTAGGTGTACTCCAGAAATTAATGTCTTGGAAATTGCTATAATATATTATGAGGGACAAGACTACTAGATCAACCTATAGGATTTAACTTCAATAATGTTTAAAAACTACGGTTCATATTTCTTACTTTCCACAGTATATTATCGTAAACTATTTTTCTTATTCCCCTTAGTTAATGATTCTAAGATTCTTCCACTACCTACAGTTGTTATTATTTTTTATAAGACTTCTCCAAAAATCATATTTCGACTTTAAGACCTTCTTTCACAAAGACTCATCCTCAATGCCTAATCTCAATTGTCATTACTTAGACCCCAAAAAACATTTAAGTCTCTAATTCTAGACAACCCTCTTTTTTACAGTTACAAATTATATCCCAATTTATCCAATTAATGGATCACTCTTATAAAATCAGACTTATCATTTACGTTTCTATTTTATTTTTAGTTGTTTAAGATGTCAGTAACTGTGAGAAGAAATAGTAAAGATTAAGAGGAATTTTTTATGGGACTTTTTTATGGACTGGGTCAAGAAGATAGGAAAATTGCTTGGATGAATTAGGATACAATTTCTAAATTCAGATAACATGGTGGTCTTGGTGTGATGTTGGAGTTAGAGATGTAAATAGCTTTAATATAGCACTCCTAAGTGAATGATATTAGATATTAAACATACAAGATGATTCTTTGGGATAGAGGGTTTTAGTGTCTAAATACTGGTCTTGGAAAAGTCTTATCAAATGTAATGAAATCTTGTCCGAATGGTGGAAGGATCTTAGGAAAAAAAAATCAGGAGAAATGATTTAATAATAACATAGCTTGGAAAATGGCTAGGAACAAAATTTCATTCTGCAAAAATAAGTGATTTTAAATAAAATCTTAAGTATTTTCTTCAATTATAAATTAATTGAATTTTAAATATTAAAATATAAAATTTTAACTTTTAGACAGTAAAGATTTTATTGTTATTTGAATATTTAATTAATAAATACACCATACTAAAATATTACCTGATATATAAAGTATTTTAAGTAAAAAATTATACAAATATATGTCATAAATTAAAGTTAATTCAAATAATTAAACTATTATGGTTGATATTTCGTATCAAATTTTTTAAAACTCGCCGATAATTTGTTATATAATAAAACATTGAAATGTGTGGCATTGATTTGTTAATATTTGAAAACATTGGATTTGAATTATCAACAATATTCAGTCTCGGATTTCTCGAGAATAAATAGAGACGACCTTCTTTTTGAAAACATGTCTATGTATTATTAGGCGACCCGGTTTTTTTTTTTAACAACTATGAATAAAATAAATTAAAATGAAGTATTTAAGGGGTACTCCAATTTTATTATACCTGTAAAATATTTTGAAAGAGGTAAAATACAAAATAGTCTAAATTAAGATAAGGCAACGACAATCTAAGATGCTTCAATGCAACTTGGAAATAAAATACAAACAATCAAATTAGGAGGCTACTAAGACCCCATAAGAATAATATTCATTACTCTAGTTCCACACTCAGATGTTACCACTTTTGGAACATGAGGAATCAAATAGAATTAGACACCTCCCACTTATGTTGAAGTAGTAGTAGTCATTGCCTTTATGATTCACATGCCGACCCCTTTTATAAATAATTTGTGTCCTCGATCACGAACTTGCAACAAAAAGAAATACAGTCATACAGTCCCCACACCCACCCAAGTACCCTTCCTCCTAAAGGCCTCCTATTCATAACATAATACTAGAGATTTTAGACAAGATTCCGAATTCAAAAACCTATCTGACATTGAAAAAACCACCCTTTGATTTGATCAGGGTAAAATATCTCCTCACTGTCTACAATTCCACTTTTAAATACTACCTATTTCTATGGTGCCAAATTTCCCACACTATTGTCACCCACATGCCCTTTCAGATGACATTAACTTTTAACTTGCACTCAACCCTCCAAAAACTCCTAAAATGGTTAAATACAAAAGCATCTCTAACAGATAAAATATCAATCCATTTATCACAACTGTCCCACACTTTCCGTTTTATTTCACATGTAAGAAACAAATGTTAGGCAGTTTCCATATGCTTCTTACAAAACGAGCATAAGATATAACTTAAGACTACTCTCCTTTTAGTCAAATTTGCTCTAGTAGGTAACTTATTTAACAAAGCTCTCCACGCATACAACTGTGCAGCCGGTTCCACTCTAAGCTTTCATAATTGCTTCAAACCTTCTATGTTTACTAAATTGTCATCCCTGTTTAGTACCGAATACCGTGACCACACCGTATAAACTTATAGACTATCCTGACTCCATACTCAATTATCCGAGACACAAGAATCCTGCCACTTCCTACATGAATTATTAATTAGTTCAAATAATTGTTGTGAGATTTCTCTTTCCCATGTAATCATTCTCCACAATAAGTTCCACTTACAAACTTCACCTTCTCAATTACCCAATTCATTTAGTACGTTTTCTTTGCACAACGAAATCGCATACAATCTAGGAAACCTTTATTTTAAAGGTAGATCTTCCACCCACCTATCATCCCAAAACCTAACCTTTTCCATCCTTAATGTCCCATTTCACATTATTATCAAACCAATTGTCATTATTTTCAACATCACAAGCTTTACAAAGATCTTTCCAACAAGTACAATTTTTCCTAGCAATACTAGATTCATTCATATCCTGCCAAGAACCATACCTAGATTCTATTAGTTCCCTCCAAACCCCAACTTCCTCCTTTCCTAATCTCCACTTCCATTTAGCCAGTAATACTATATTAAATTTCCTTACATTCTTAATTCCTAGACCACCAACCTCAACTGCAGTACAGACCTTTGAGTGATTCTTCCTGCACCTCCATGGTGACTTCCTGCACCTCCATAATTTAAAAATATTCCCATTTTAGCCTTGAAGAAAAGACGAAAATAGCCTTCATATCATTTATTTTTTTTCTACTTTGCGGGTTGCACAAACCGCAATACAATTAAAAAATAAACACATTGCGAGTTGTACAACCCGCAATTATATTTTCTGCACCTTTTACATTGCGGGTTGTACAACCCGCAATATAAAACTTTTTTTAAATACATTGCGGGTTCTACAACCGGCAACATAAATTTTTTTTTAAATACATTGCGGGTTCTACAACCCGCAATACAAATTTTTTTTGAAAAAAATTTTGTATTGCGGATTGTAGAACCCGCAATATATTTAAAAGAAATTTTGTGTTGTGGGTGGTACAACGTGCTGCTGTGGTGTAGTGGTGGTTATTACCTTAGTTTTTATTATAAGAAAAAATTTTGAAATATTTGTTTTTATAATTTAATTTATGATAAAAACAAATATTCAATTTATAGCTATAAATAATTTAATTTATAATAAAAACAAATATTTCAAAAAAATTAGTTTAGTAGCGAAACAAACACATAAAGTGTTGGTGCCCAGGATCGAGGTGGATACCTTAAGTGTAAAACTAAGATAATAACTACCACTACACCACAGCAACGGGTTGTAGCACCCGCAACACAAAATTTATTTTAAATACATTGCGGGTTCTACAACCCGCAACATAATTTTTTTTTTAAATACATTGCGGGTTCTACAACCCGCAATGCAAATTTTTTTCAAAAAAATTTTGTATTGCGGGTTGTAGAACCCGCAATGTATTTAAAAAAAGTTTTATATTGCGGGTTGTACAACCCGCAATGTAAAAGGTGCAGAAAATATAATTGCGGGTTGTACAACCCGCAATGTGTTTATTTTTTAATTGTATTGCGGTTTGTGCAATCCGCAAAGTGGAAAAAAAATGAATAATATGAAGGCTATTTTCGTCTTTTCTTCAAGGCTAAAATGAGAATATTTTTAAATTATGGAGGTGCAGGAAGTCACCATGGAGGTGCAGGAAGAATCACTCCAGACCTTTCTCCAACCAACCCAGACAATTTTCCGCCCAGATAGGAATTGAGTTTGCAATTTTATGATCTGTTTACCCTTATCATGGAAATTTCTCCTTGCTGATAAGCCTATCATGGAAAACCCTCCCGTTACAAAATTTTGAAGAAGGAGTACTCCTTATTTTTGTTTTTACATGTTTTGTATCATATGTAAAGGTAAGTGATAAGCCATTTGAATGAGGTTACGTGTCTTTATTTGTAAATGAATAAATGAAATATGTTACTTTGTAAAATAAAGAAAGTTATCTGTTATAATTTTCACATTATAGTGCAATGCAGTTATAAGTTTAGAATTCGGAATCAAATAATTAAGCTTTATAAGACTTTTTCTTTAATATATATTCACGCAGTCGATGAAAATAAAATTGAACTACGACATCGGTTTCATAGAATATATATACAATATGTAAATAAACGAAAGAGGTAATTTTTTTTAATAAAATTTCATCTTTTGAGTTAAGAGATAGAAATAATTAAGGAACGAGAAAAATATATATTAAAACTGTAAAGTTTCTTCGTAATCAATATTAAGTTATTTTTTTCTAGTGATACTGCATAAAGAAAAACCTTTGATATAAATAAATTATTAAGTAATTTCATTCATTTTCTATTTTTTCTCTCTTAACATTCAAATTTTATTTCTTCTATTTCAAAACAAATGAATAAATTGAAAAAAAAAATTAATCAAATTTTCACACCTAATTTATTGAATTGAAACTTTTTTAAGTGTTTATCCCAATAACATAATTAAAGATATGATTATTTTCTGTACTAATTAAACTAAAAGAGCTAAATTAATATATAATTTGATATAAAATATAATTAATGATAGTTTATTTATTTGAGTTAACTTTAATTTTATGACATATATTCATGTGATTTTTACAATTTTTTACTTTAAAGACTTTATAAATCATGTAATATTTTAGTATAGAGTGTTTACTAATTAAATATTCAAATCAACAATAATTTATTTACTGTCTAAAGATAAAATAAACTTTTATATTTTAGTGTTCAAAATTCAATTACTATGATTCACAAAACAAAGGTAGTTAATCATAATATATAAAATTAAACAAATATATTGTCAGTGTTCTCAATTATTTAAAGTTTTAAGTATTTAATTTAATATACTACTGTATTTACCATAATTAATCTATTAGTAATCAAATCTTTAATTTACACTAACCAGTAAAACACTATAATAATATTATTCATTAATATTATAGTTTTTAGCAATGAATAAATATAATAGTTTTATCCTTATTGAATATAAAAAATCATATAATATTGATATATATTTGTTTAGATAAACAGAATTATGGTAAACTCTTCTATTGCATATTTTTTAAAACCAATCATTTAGTTTCCAAAAAAGATATCATAACCATAAAATTTATTTTACTGTCCTGTTAAAGTTTGGATTATTAATTTAATAATTTTAATAACTAAATATTACAAGTTATAAAATTGTTTCAATTAAATTAAATGTTCTTATCATTATTTATCATTATTAATGTCTTATCATTATAATGTATATAGTTGAATATATCCATATTAAATTTAATATGAAACTTTTAATTGACTAATGAGATAATCTTTAATTGAAAAAAATTATTTTATACTATTTTTTAAAAGGATGTTAAATAATACATCCATGCATTTAAAAATATTATTTCATAATTTATACTAATTTTTCAAAAGTATTTTAAATAATATATCTATGCATTTTTAAACAAAAATACTATTTCATAGTTTATACTAATTTTTAAGAAATGTGTTAAAATATTAATGCATATTTTAAAAAATATTATTTCATAATTTATTTGTTTCTTTCAAATTTTGATTTCTACCTATTCTTTTGTCAAAATAATTAGTTAATAATAAAATTTTTCAAACACGAGATGGTGGGTCTCCCATATTTGCCTGTATAAGTAAGTTTAACCTAATTCTCTCTGTCACTTTGTACTTCTGGCTGCGCCTCTTTTGCTTTTTTTCTTTCTCTTTTGCTTTTTTTTTTTCTTTCTCTCTTTGTACTTCTACGCCTTTTTTCTTTCTGACCTTCATATTTCTTATATGCTATATCGGACGAAGTTGCTATGTCTGACGAAGATGTAGGTTAATCTTTTCGGTAAGTAAATATTTTTCACATCCTTTCAACCACCATCTTAAACGATTAATTGAGTAGAAAAATTTAAAAAAACAGTGTATCAAAATCTTCTGCAAGTTCTTGTTAGTTGCTATTTTTATTTTTTTAATAAGCTACTGTTCTTTCTTATTTATAACCTCTTAAAGCTTCTTTCCATTATTTTTTTAACATTATATATATTTAATCTTAACAACTTTCTTCTTTTGCAGATAAATAAGAAGAGAAACATCATTGTGAGAAATGCGATTGTGCGGAGGAAACAACAACACTAATGGTATTATCATTATTTATTCATCAAAGTTATTTTTTAACATTGTCTTATTTTTATAAGGAATTCATTATTGTGAATAAAATTTATTCTTTTTTATTAGAAAAATATTTTATAAATATGAAAGTAATTTCAACTCATTCACACCATGAATCGGTTGGATGCTATGTTTTACAAAAATTATAAAATTGATGAGATTTGATAACTGTTTTATAATAGTTTTTTCTTATTGTTACAAATATGACGATTTATACTTACATGTATTTTTATATATATTGGTTTGATTTTATTATTAACGAAATAGATGTAAGATTTAATAGTCTCCTAAGTACTAGTTTCCGCAATACATAAAGCCAAACTCATATTATAAGTTTAATAATAAACTCATATTACTTTAACTGAGATATAAATAATTCTAAATATCTTTTGTTTTGTGTTTATATATTTTATTGTATTTGTTAATTAATTTGGACCGTCTCATTTGAGCATGATATTAATTATTATGAAAATTGTTTCTTTAACTCTGACACTAAGCAACAAATTAGTAAAATGAAAAAAAAAAGTATAAAATAAAATATCATTAACTTAGCAACATGATAGACATGTATCTTAAAATAAAATAGAAAATACATTATAAATTTAATAAAAAATGCATAAAAGTCATAGAATCAATCTATATTTAGCAATTCCTTTAGTTGGTTTTTCATGTATTTCAAAAATGATATTTGTTTTCTTGTGGTATTTATAGATGATCCCAATGATTCAAATTGTACGTTAACCCGGTTATATATTTTCAATCTTTCATGAACAAATTTAAGTTAATTTGTTTCTGATATTGTGATGTATTCACTTCGAGGTATTCAGGAATATTTTAGTGAAGGACCATATATGGTTTAAGTTATATTTTCTTTTTAGTAAAAAGAATAAAGTTGATGTGGAGAGCAAAGGGTTTTGTAGTCTTAGAACAGTTTTTTAATTATAATGTCATCAAAATATATATATATATATATATATATATATATATATATATATATATATATATATTATTTGTTAGTGAATAATTTTTTGACAATGTCACTATGAGAAGCTAATATAAATTTGTATTATGTGAAGATGGAAGAAGATAATATATTTGAGATCATGACAGCGAATATGATAAAGACAACAAATAATACATTAAAAACAATTAAACAATTTGTTGAATATATAGAGTTTGAGTTTTATTTAATTTTTTATTAAATTTGTAGTGTTTTTTATTTATTTAAAGACATATGTGTTCTGTCCTAGGTTAATGATATTTATTTTTTGTATTTTCTTTTAGTTTTACTAATTTGTTGTTTGTTGTGAAAAAATTGAAACAAAAAATTAAAGATATAATTTCATATTGATGCCACAAGGAAACTTTAAAATTATTTGTATGATTGAAAAAAAGTATCGGTTTATTATTAAATTTAGATTTTTTTTCAATCATACTTATTTATTTATTTTATTTATTTTATTATTACAAACCTTTACATCGAATACTATATATATTGTAATAAATGATTATTATTTTTAACAAATTATAAAATTTATAAGAAACAAAATTTTACAAATTCATAGTAACTAAAAAGGTGGATGAAGTAAGTTTGTGTATTTCAAACATTAATAACTTAAAAACTGTTATAATATATTGAAAAATTATACTTTAGTATTGCTGTGATTTAACCTTTATTTTATTTAGTAAAATATTATATCATAATAAAATTATAACTTATTTTAGTATCCAGGGGCTGTGATTTACTGTATGCACTGTCAATTATTAGTACTCTAATATATTAGACTATTCATGTATGCATTGTCAAATTATTAGTACTCTAGTACATTAGAATATTCATACTTTGATACTGGATACAGTAAATTACAGTTCCTTGATACAGAAATAAATTTATTATCATATAATATTTTATTAAAAAAAATACTAATATTTATGATTTATTTTTTTTTGTGATTGTCACGGATAATCCAATGATTCAAATTATATGTGAGATTCATGTTTTTTTTAATCAACCCCACATTAGATATTATTTTCAATCTTCACATAAACAAATTTAAAATAATTTGTTTCAGAACTGAGCTTGTGTAGTTATTTACTTGGAATTGGAAGGTATTCAGGAATTTTAGTGACAAATATTGATGACATTAACATGAATTACGTAGAAAACAAATTTGAGTTATATATTCTTATAAAATAATTTAAGTTATATTTTCTTATAGTAAAAAGAATTAAATTGATGTGGAGAGTAAAGGGCTTTGTCATATTTGAACAACGAGTTTCTTAATTATAATGGCGTGCTTTTGGCGTACCATTCTGGTGAACTGTGATATATTCATGATAATGTCACTCTGAAACAAGCTATTATAAATTTGTAGATTGTTTCAATAACAAATAATGCTTGATTGAATTTTGTTATCGTCTAAGGATTTTTTTTTATATAATTATGTGAAGATTTGATAATAATAGTGATATTTTAGATCATGCTAATTCGAATATGAGAAGACAACAAATAACAGTACTTTGGAGTGCATTAAAAACAATTAAACAATTTGTTAAATATATAGAGTTTATGATTTGTATATATTTGTTTATTAAATTTGTGGTGTATTGTTTTTTATTTCAAGAATATATGTGTTGTGTCCTATTTTCTTTTTGTTTTCATAATTTGTCTCTTGTTATTGTGAAACATTGAAAAAAAATAAAAGATATAATTTCATAATGATACCACACTGAAAGTTTATGTTATAAAGTTTAAAAGTAATATTTGTTTATTATTAAATTTAGACTTTTTTTCACTGTGCATATTTGTTCCTTTTTATTTATTTTATTATTACAAACCTGAGTATGACATATAACAAATTCATAGTAACTAAAAAGGGTGTATAAGACAAGTTTGTATATTCTAGAAATTAATATGTTGGCGATTGCTATAATATGTTGAAAAGTTATACTTTCACACTGCTGTTTATGAATTATATTTATATTTATTTAACACTCATTTTATTTAATAAAATATTATATAATAATTTATTTTAGTACTATGTGATTGTGCTTTATGCAGTTTTAAAGTATCACTCTAATATATCAGAATACTCATAATTTGATATTAGAGACAGCAAAATACAATCACGTGAAATAAATTATTTTATTATTGTATAATATATTATTAAAAAGATACATGAATGTAATATATTTATCATTATATAATATATTATATTACAGTGAAAAGACTAATAAATCATGCTATAATATTTGACTTCAATAATGTTTGAAGACATGATATATAATATATATTATATATATTATATTATATAGTATGTTTTCACCATACTTATTTGTCTCTTTTTATTTATTTTATTATTACAAGCCTTTACGTTTTACGTTGTGTATGATATCTAATGTAATAAACTATTATTATTTTTAATAAATTATACAACTTAATAAACAAAATTTCATATATTTATGGTAACTAAAAAGGATGGAGGAGACAAGTTTCTGTATTTCAAAAATTAATATCTTATAGATTGTTATATAAAGAATTATACTTTGACATTAATGTTTATGAATTATATCAATTTGATACCCATCTTATTTAATAAAATATTATATAATAATTTATTTTAATGTCAATGGTTATATTTTATCGTACACTCTTAATATGTTAAAGTACTTTTATTAAGAAAAGTGAACATCAAATAAATGTAATATATCTATTATTATATAATATATTATATTACTGAAAAAAAGACTACTACATCATGCTATAATTATCTCATTAATGTTTAAAGAGATGGCAGAACATAATAAATTATAGAACAATGACCTCGTCAACAATAATTTATATTCATTTAACAACTCAAAATAATATTTTTTTATTAAAATATGATAAAATATTATATTTTAATAAACTAATATTATTTTTAGTTATTAAGTAAGTGTAAATTATTATTGTAAAAATATAAAGAAGTCGTTGTTGTGACTACTTCTTAAAAAAAAACATGGCTGTTATTGTGAAAACCTACTTCACCAAAATAGTATTTATGGAACAAATTATTACACCACTTTAAGGCGTTGCCATGATAAATATCATATGGTATGCTGCTACGACACCCTCTCTCACACATCAACCGTTGTTTTTGTCTCGTGACTTCATCTTTCCTTGTAAGTGGAGTTTTTCTCATAAAGTCTGTAGGTACGTTTCTTTTTGTAAAAATCCATCTTGCGCGTTGTGTTTGTTTTTGTGTGGTGTGAGTTGTCATTTGTGGTACAAATTTGGTTTGTAGATTTATTTTAGGATTAATTTGTGAGATTGTGACATGTCTTTATATGGTATTTAAGAACTATGTTGTAGCATATGGAATAACTGATGAAAGATTTGAGTTGTTATACACATGTCTCTTCTCCCCTGTTTTAACATTCATGCATGTTAAACCGTTATGGTTTGTTCAATTATACAACTTTCTAGATAAAATGGTTGTGAGAAAAGAAGATTGGGACGGCAAAGTACGGAAGGAAATCAATCATACAAGCAAACACATGTAACATAATTAACTAGTTCCACATCCCATTCCACATTAGCAGCTTATTCTATTCAGTATCGACTAATAAATCATTGTGCCTCCTTTTATTCTCTAATATTATCTTTGGAAAATGTGTCCCAGATTTTAAAGGTTTTCTTTTTTAATTTTTCATTTTCAATGTAAGTTCACTCACCTGGTTTTGTAATAGCACAAACGATATTAGTTTAATAGTTAGTCTGGTAAAAGAAACAAAAATTAATAACGTTTGTATCTAACACCGTTTATAATCTGTAACAACTTTTTTGTGTGTATTGAGTGGTCGGATAAATAAAAAAAAAAAAGAGCTTTAATCCTTCAATTTTAAGTTATTATTATTCTTTAATTACAAAAACATTGGACAAACTATGTTTTAGTTATCTACTTCAACCAGCATGCTAGATGATATCAATTTTAAAATGGACAAGACTTATAAAAAGTTTGATATAAAAATTAAGAAAAATATTAAAAATTTAATTTTACATAATGGACTTATTAGTAAAGCTATACATATAAAAATATTCCTTAAAAAGAAGTACAAACAATTATGCACATATAAAACAATTAAAAGAGCCACATTTATTTGTTAAACTGTGTATATTTAAGTGCTCAATAAACCTTTATGAACACACTTTCATTTATGTATTCAAAGATGTCTTCTTATGCTTAGTTTTAAGGCTATTTATTAAGTCATGAAGTGATCATAAAAAATTGAATATGCACTAAATGCGATCCTTTCTCAGGTAAATGATATCAAATCTAAACCATTACTTCAGGTAAATGATATCAAATCTAAACCATTACATATTAACAACAAATCATATTTACATTCTACCTCAATTTCTTATTTTTTTCAAAAAATTAATTCATCATTATAAACAAAATTAGACATTACCTATTCATCACCAAAACAACATAAAAATATTAATCTTTAATATAAATTGCACAAATATAATTCCAATAAAAAAATGTCACTAACCAAATTGTTCTTCAAGACTAATGCCACCTCATTATCACCCATCCTACATCCTTCCAAATAAGAATTCTAGGAAAGTTAATTTTACTTCTTTGAATGCAGCATCCATAACTCTGCCACACCCCATCTAAACAAAGCTGCAATTCAACAGGTTAAACAGCAGGAGTATTTTTTTTTCAATAACAAGAGGACCTTGTAAACACTTAAAAAAGGACAAATGCAGGTAATATTGTTTTTTTTTTAACAACCAAAAATAAATAAAATTAAGAGACACATTTTAGAGTTGCACCAACCTTTATATACTTAGTAAAACTAAGAACAACCTGTGATACACCATAAGGAAGACAAAACAAGTTACAACCAACCTAATAAACCCCAGCAGGAGACATAAGAGTATCTATCATTTAACATTTACACCCTTGCAATAGAACAATAAAGAGCTAAATAACATCAAGGTAAGGCTTGCCGCTTCAAAACTTCTGACCTTTGTCTGAATCCTTTTCTTTCACACATCTTTTAGATTTAATTGAGTCACACAAACTTAGTACTTGCAAAACAAGCAAATTCCTAATGTGCAGTACAAGAATCTGAGAGCTATAACCGCGCACTCTCTCACCAAGTACCCCTCTAAAGGCCTCCTACATAACTACAAGCCTAAACCACTGAAAGGAGACACTTAACTGGTGAAAAGTCCCAATCAGAGTAAGAGACGAAGTTTCTCGACAACTTATACTTAAACCATAACCCACCCTTTAACTATGCTAAACTAAAAATCTCTTCAACATCCACTACCCCGGCACTAAAGACTACCTTATTTCTATGATTCTATATCTCGGATACAATAGTCACCCACATTCCTTTCCATAATGTATTGACCCTATTATTATGACCCAATAAATGAAAGCTCTGAAAATGAAAAGTGATATCCTCATGTCTGACTGTCACATTCCCAATCCACCTCTCGCAGTAATCCCATACTTTCTATGTCACCTTGCATGAACTGAACAAATGTTGAGTAGGTTCAACACCTTCATGACATAGAGGGCAACACGCGTTCCCAAGTTGCACTCCTCTCCTACCTAGATTTGCCCTAGTTGGTAGCCTATCTAGGAGTATTCTCCAAGCACAAACTATCGTAGATGGAGGTATTTTTAGACTCCATAGTAATTGAAACACCTCATCAGACTGCATTGAATCTTCCTTATTCAGAACCATGTAACCAGATTTGACTGTATAGTCTTGGTCATCATTACCTACCCAAATCAACCTATCCTTACCCTCCAAATTCCATTGAACTTTTGATATCATACCCAACAACTGCTCTTCTATACATTTTTCCCAAGCAAATCTCTCTCTACGTAACCCTAGATTCCAACTCTGACATCCACCACTCGAAATTAGCCCTGGATCAACAAGGTCACTTACCAAACTATCCTTACACGTAGAAATCATAAACAACCTTGGCAATTTTTCTTTCAAAACTCTATCCTCTGCCCACCTATCTTTCCAAAATTTGACACACCTCCCGTCACCCAAAATCCACTTAGATCTACAGTCAAACCAATTACTTTGTATTCCTTTACCGCAAGTCCGACACAAATCCTTCCACCACAGAGATTGGTTCCTATATTCCAATGAAATATTCATATTCCTCCATGATCCATACCTTGCTTCCAAAATGTCTATCCAAAAGCCCTCCTCTACTATCACAAACCTCCATTTCCACTTAGTTAACAAAGCATCATTGAAGCAGCCAATGTCCTTGATACCCAACCCGCCTGCTGCAACTGAACTACAAACCTTCTCCCATTTCACCCAGGCAATCTTTCTTCCTTCAAATCCCCACCCCCAAAGGAACCGTGCCTGAATTCTTCTGATCTGGTTACAGACAGCAATAGGTGCTTTGAAAAAGGAGAAATAAAACAGAGGTAGAGCACTAATAATAGACTTAATAAGACATATCTGATCCGCCATGGATAACAACTTACCCCTCCATCTAGAAAATCTAGACTTAATTTTATTAACAATTGGATTCTAGAACTCAGTTCTCCTAGGATTACCACCAATAACCATACCTAAATACTTGAATGGTACTTCCATCTGCCGACAATTTAAGCACTTAGAAAACACGAGTATATCTAGCTGTGATATGCCCACCGACCTCACCACACTCTTATGGAAGTTAACCCTAAGCCCTGACACCAACTCAAATGACCTTAAAATTGCTTTGTAATACATTCTGATATGAAGGTTCACAAAAAAAGATCGTGTCATCCGCAAATTGCAACAAGTCTACATGCACTCTCTGTGGCCCCACCTCCACCCCTTTAAACAACCCAGCTCTTTTAGCCTCCCTAACTAACCCAGTAAGCCCTTCAGCAACTATGAGGAACAAGAACGGCGCCAATGGGTCACCTTGCCTAAGTCCCCTTTTCGATTTAAATTCCTCTGTAGGGCTACCGTTCACCAGTATCGATATTGTGGCCGATTCCATGCATGCTTTAATCCATGATCTACTGCATCTTGGTTCTAACTTCCATTAAATCTTTCCCACATCCCTCTTGAATAAGTGTAGCTTTGTTGTTGAAGTGATATGTTAGCTACTATGTAGGTTAGGACTCTCAATGTCCTTTAGACTTCAGAATCATTCTCTGTTGCAATTGATAAGGCCTGTAACCTGCACAACACACACAATACCAAATACATTGCATCTTACCCTCCCTTGCCCACTTCACAGTCCCTAAGTCAGATTTTCACCTATCACTCCATGTTATGTTTACTTAATAATTTTCAAACAACCTATAGAAAATAAATACCAATCAGAATACGAGCTGCTTAATCCTTTATTCTTATACTTTGCCCATAACCACGCTTTCAGTTGTGTCATTACTAAGATTTCAACATCATTCACCACCCCATTTTGAAAGACTAACATGTTTCTAAGTTTCCAAACTTTGCTCACAATTGTCTCCCACATTCCTTTTCATATCAAATTTGCTTTTTTGCTCAAACCAATAAAATAGAAATTCTCATAATAATGGCTCACGATGTTATTATGTCTTACAGAAAATAATCCTATCCATCTATTACAGAAAATAATCCTATCCATCTATTACAGTTATCGCATAACTTTTGAGCAACCTCCCATCCAATTAAAAGGTGCTAGATAGTTTCCAATCTTCCACTCGAGACTAAAAATTAGATTAACTAGTTATTTTTCTAGTACCTCCTCCCACTCAAAGAAGATAGGTCTTCTCTACAATAGTCGCTAATTGAACACCTTTCACACTGTTAGATAATATGTTTTAAAGGTGAAAGACGAACTTTGTTTAATTGAATTAATAATGTTACGATGGAATCAAAAACTGAGAAAAATAGGTGTTTTATGTTGCACTTTTTTGTCTGTTTTGGTTGTACATACTCGAATATCCCTGATATTGGTATATGTATATAAGGTAAAATATATATTTGCCACTTTTGTTCAATATAATTTTTATAAAAAATTTCATATAAATACATAACTCATTTCTTTTATGCAAAATGGATTAAAATATCCCAACTGCTTCATGTTGAAATGATTTCTTTTACTAATAAAAAAATACATAACTTATTGTATAAATTTAAATGATAAGATAAAAGAAAGAAATTTTTTTTTGTTTTTATATTTTGTATTATATGTTAAGTAAGTGACAAGTATTGGATTTGAATGAAGTTACTTGTCTTTTATTTGTAAATGACATATGTTGTGTTGTAAAATAAAGAAAGTTAACAGTTATAATTTTCACATTACAATTATTGTTATTATATCATTCACGCAGTTGATAAAAATAAAATTGATCTGTTGCGATATTGTTTTCGTAAACAAATATTGTTTTCATAAAAAATAATAAGGTATAAATTAGAAGATAGAGGTAATTCTTTTAATATAGAAATAATTAATAAAAGAGAAAATTATACACTAAAATATTAAATTTTATTCATAATCAATATTAAGTATTTTTAGTGATATTGCATAAAGAAAAAATTTTGATATAAAAAAATTATTAAGTAATTTGATTTAGTTTCTATTTTCTCTCTCTTAAATTATAGTTAAATATTATAAATATTTTACCTTTTTAAATATACACATATATAATATTTTTTATTAACAAATGAAAAAAAATAATTCATTCAAGAAGAAGGTAAATGGTGTTAAAGAAACATATTCTTAACTTCAAATTGGAATTTATTTTAAATTTTAATTGTATTAATTTTAGTTAAATGGTATTAGGATTGACAATATACATAATAAATAAAATCTTAATTATATTATATATTTTTTAATAAAAATTAAGTTTAAACTAAATACATTTATTTAAAAATATAAATGGTTGATAAAAAACAATTTAAAAAAAATTAAAATCACACATTTTTATAATTTATAATTTTATATGACTATCAATATTATTTTACTATTCCACTCTTAAATTGAGTTTGAATAAAAGAGATTATACACTATTTTGATAATTTACACCTATTTTTTAAAATAATTAATTAGTAATAAATTTTTTCAACAACATAAATCACATGATGGGTCCTCATATTAGTCTATATAAATTTAACCTAATAAGTGATAAAACTTATATATACATATATAATTATTAACAAACAAAAATTATATATAGATATATAAAATAGAGTACTTATTACTGTAAATCAATACACATATAAATAGGCAGAGACTATAATTACTATATATATTGAAGTGAATGACAATATCAATAGAAATGTGAAGTTTTAGCATATTAGATTAAACTTATATAGACAAATATGAGAATCCACCATCTGATTTATGTTATTGAAAAAATTTATTATTAATTAACTTTTTATTAAACAAATAGGAGTACATCAATCTTTCACAAGAAACAAATAAATTAGAAAATAATAATTCTTAAAAATTGCATTAATATATTAACACATTTTTAAAAATTAGTATACATCATAAAATAATATTTTTCTTTAAAAATGCATAGATATATTATTTAACATTTTTTAAAATAATATAAAATATTTTTTTTCAATTAAAAGTTATCAAATTAGTCAATTAAAATTTTCATAATAAATTTACTGTGTATATATTTATTTCAATGATTTTCCAGCTCCATGCATCTTCCCTACACTGATTCAACACGTTTTCTCTTATTTCCTGCATCAATTCATTGACCATATGTTTTTTCATTCAAACTAGTGCCTTCGTCATTCTAGAAATCATTCTCAATTGTTCTCTTTTGAAAGTTTCCTTTAACGTAGCATCCTTAAAGAATGAGTTAACATATACCTTAGAAAATCTTCTCCTATCCACATATCTTCCTAGAACTTAATATTCACTCCTTTTCTTCTTCATCAATCTATGTACATATCAAACCACTTCTATTTCCTTCATACCTAACATCCTTCCATTTCTCTAATAAAAATATATTGAATAGTTTTAGGTCTTTTAATCCTAAGCCTATATGTTCTTAGATTGATATCCCATCTCATTCAAGAAAAAACTGTGACATCGCTACCCATCCGCATAAGAAACTCTTTTGTATTTTAACTATCTCTTTTAACACATCATTTGGTACCCTAAACATTAATATAAAATAAAAGGGTTGTGGATAATACAGAGTTAATTAGAGTCAACGAAAACAACAACACAAGAATAGAATATAATAGAACTGAACAAATATTAATGAATAGAAAGAGAACGAAAAGCAAATAAAATGAATATGAAAGGAGTGAGAAAGAGAACGAAAACAAAAATGAAGGATACACACCGATTTAAAACCAAATAAAATTTAAATGTAAATGAAAATGAGAACGAAAACCAAATAAAATCAAGGCAAAATAAAAAAATAAAAACTCTACCTAATTATAAGCAGTTGGGAAAAAAAAAATCAGATTCTGATAGATTTGCAAGAAAAAGGACTCCAAAACCCTTATTAAGAACAAATCGAGGCCTATGATACCAAATCTGTGAAAATCATCACGGAAAATGCAAGAGTGGCAAGCACAAAATAAAGAGAATATAAGAGAAGGAGAAACAACTTACCTACATTTGAGAGAGAGACTCTAAGAACAAGAATGAAGTTGGACAAGAGAACGGTGAGAATAAAAAGTATTCTCATAGTGAAGTTTTGAAACATGAAAATAGAATAGTGTTCCAAAATAGAGTGGTGGGTGGTGATGAAATCCTAACAATAACACATATGAAAGCATGTTATGAGCCAAATATAAAAGATAAGGATTGAACACCTCTTATTTGGACTGGTTTCTTTACCCTACTATTAAGTAAGCACACTTTGGAGGGAAGGAAAGGACACACTGGAGATTACAATCGAGATGCTGGCTTTAGTATGTTGAAAATATTGACAGATATTGGAATGTTGGAATACATTGTTATTGGTACTCTGGATACATGCATTTGTAAGAGATTTTAGGTTTTTTTTTTTTGTTTTTTGTTTTTTATAAGGATTGGAACACCCAAGTGTTCTTATTAATTAAATTCTTCTCTCTTAAAAATTGCACTCATTTATTTACTTTTTTCTCACTTTTGTTGCTTTCATCTCTCTTTTTCAATGTAATCGTGTCTTTTTTTTTTTTTTTAATTAAGCTTAGGGTAAAATACTTAATGGATTAGACTTTCATATATTTTTTATTTTTATTATTATTTTTCTAAAAAATAAAAAATTAAAATCTAAAATTAAAATAAAGGATGAAGAGAAAATGTATGTTTTCTTTTATATTTTATTTATTTGTTTAATTAAAGGAGAAAGTGTCTTTTAGTATCATTTTAAAGAAAATGATACTATATTAAATTAGTGTTATTGATAGTAATATTTATTTATAAAATATTATAATACTACGTTTATATTATTTATAATAATGTTTATAAAAAAATATTGTTATATTAGTTAAAATTTATATATTATAACATTTTAAATAAATATAACTATAAAAATGTTAGTTAAAAGTTATATTTACTGTAATGCATCATATTGTGGCAAATTTCTCAAATTGGTGTAATTTTTATCTGAAATTCCCAAAATGGTGTATATTTTTTTTATTTCAAACTGGTGTAATTTTTATCTGAAATTTCCAAAAAAATAGTGTATTTTTTTTATTTATTTATGGAAATGGGTAAATGGTGCCTGTGGGACATGATATCAATGTGAAGAAATAAATGAAATCATGAAAAGATAATACGATTTTAGTTTACTAGAAAAAATTGTGCAGTCAAGATTTGAATTAATGAGTTAATTAAAATCATCAGAATACTGCAAGATTTTATGGTGGTTAATATTCTCCACCCATTTTCCTTCTTCTATTTTTTGCAGGTGTGTTGTATTACTACTGTATAATTAAAATAAATGTAAAGTTACAAAGTTGTTTTATTTATTGATAAATATGTAATGGTTGAAATAAGAATGATGTGAGTGAGATTTATATATTGAATTAAATTAAGAGTAAGTTTGATATTGAAAAAAAAATTAAATTAAAATTTAATAATAAAATATATTTAGCAAAATTAAGTATAAGTTGGATATTTGAATTTAGTTACTAATATAGAAATAATTTAAAATAAAATTGAAATTTAACAATAATTTAGAAAGAAATATTTGAAAATATTATATAATTTTTTAAATAAATTTATTGTTAGTTTTTAAATTATATCTAGGTAATTTTTCTTCACAATATGTAACCACTCTTCTATTTAAATTAACTTCACAATTATTCAATTCCTTAGTCAGAATTAATTTCAACCATTACATATTTATCAATAAATAAAATGACTTTATAACTGTCTATTTATTTTATTTGCATAGTAGCATCCTAAAATAGTCCAGTATTCTCACAATGTTAATTAAGTCATTAATTAATCTTAGTTACACAATTTTCAGCTAGTAAACTAAAATTGTGTTCTCTTTTCATGATTTCATAATTAAATTGAGTAACAAGGATATTGTTTCTTCACAATGATATCATCTCTCTGATACACCATTTACCCCATATCCGAAAATAAATAAAAAAAATATACTATTTTGGAAATTTCACATAAAAACTACACCATTTTGAGAAATTTTCCTCATATTGCACTTATGTTTACTTATGTAATGAGGGACCAATGTTATACAAATAATGAACCATCATGACTATATTTAGACTATAATATCTCTCTTCATAATAATATACTAGCTCATTCATGCCAGGCCTTTACTTCTATTTGGCTAATAAGACTATATTAAAATTTTCAATATCTTGTTTAAGCCGTTTTGTTTGTTTGAGTTACACATTTTTCTATTTCACCTATGTTATCTTTCCACCATGACCTACTCCCATAAAAAAAACATTAAATCTTGTTGATAGTTAAACACACTTTTTTTTTTTGGGACTTTATAAAAGGATTGGTAAAACATCGGTAAGGGTAAGGCATTAAATATAGACTTAATGACACAAACCAACCGAGTAAAAGACAAGTTTCTTCCTTTCCACTCGGCTAATTTCTTCCTAAACTTCGACACCACATTTTCGTAAAAAGCATTCTTTTTTGGAATTTCCACCTATGGTCATCCCTAAATATTGAAAAAGGACTTACATTTTGAAATATTCAAGATCATTGAATAGTTTGAATTGTTTTTTTAATAACAAATAATTAAATTAATGGGAGAATTTTAGAGGTGCCGCAATCCTAATACAAAAATAATACAAAAAGAAAAGAAAAATGTTCTCAAGTTTCCTACACATTAATCTGGCAAAGGTTACACAACAAAAGTTATCTTGAGATCACCTGGCTACAAAATGAACAATTTGAAACTTCATCATACCCTACTTAGCTCATTAATTAATAATTGTAATGGACTAATAATTGCATTGCTCTTCCAAATTGTAACTTCTTGGACAAAGTACTATCTTTGCTTGTCACCAGCAATCTATAATTCTAATATGATTTCATCATCAAGAAAATCACGCATAACACCATTGAGAGCTCGGTAGAATGAGAGCTGGGTAAATTGGTATATGCTAAACAAGTTTTAATAAGAGGTTACTGAAAAACAAGTTAGGCCGAGTAATTGAACTTTAAAAATAATCAGAAAAGATGGTAAGTATTAAAGTATAGAGTGAAAGTTCTTTATTAAAACAATTAAAAGTGTTAATATGAAGTGTAGAACAATAAGTCAATAAATTCTAGATCAGTTGAATCAAAGCACAGAATAGAAAAACAGCAAAGAACAGTTTACTAAAATACAAAAACAATTAACTGAAATCAGAATGCAAATCAGTATAGTCAATTAACAATTAACTGACAAACACCCTCAAGAAACTGATGAATGCACATTGATCAGTAAGCAGTAAAAACATCAGAGTTAAATGTGGAAGCAATCAATTGAATAGAAACACAGTTTAGAATTATCCAGAAACAATCAGATAAAAGTAGTAACAGTTAACTAAATTCACTCACACAACAAAGTAATCCAAAAATTAATAGAGTGAAATAGAACTAATAATTGAGTCAAGAAAACAAGTTTCCAGAAATACCATCAATTATACAACAAGCACAATTAATTGGAAACACTCAATCAGAATGAAGAATAGATACAGTCAATTGAACAGATATATAAAACAACTCAAGAGAACATAGAAATAACACTAGCAAAATGAACAATCTATTGAGCGCAATGAACAATTAATTGAACGAGCGATATCAGATATGAAAAAGCATTCAAGAAGAGAGAAAGAGATATCAAGAACACCAAGATTTATACTGGTTCACCCTTCCTTAAGGGCTACGTCCAGTTCTTTGCCAACTAGCAAAGAGTTTCACTAAAAGGATCACCAAGATTAGTTCAATACAACACAAATACCCTTCCTCCCTGCAAGAAAACACTGCACCCCGCAACACATAGCCTACAACACCCCATAGCAGTTGTAAAACAGTGTAGAACCCTATTGCACAACCCAAATTACAAAACCCTATGTAATATGGGTACCAAAAGCACAATTACAAATCACAAACCCTATGTAATTTGTAATCGAACCACTCACAATACAAGTGATATCTAATCAGAACGAAACCAACAATACTTCTACACAAAACAGATTACAAATGGATGAAGAACAATGTAGAAGACTTAGCTTTGGTGCAAAACCAAGAATTGCACAAAACCCACTCAAAGCAAAGCTCCAAGATTCAAGTTCTTGAGGTTTTCTTATTTGAAAGTCAAGTAGAATCTGTTCTCACATTTTGTGCACGTTTTTCTCTCAAATTGTTATAAATTAATTTTTTTTAATTAATTGAAAGCAAAGTCTAATTGTATATAAATTCAACGTACATTAACATATGACTTTTTTGTTTATTCTGTAGAAATTACTTATAATAGCAGACTCCCTTCCGATATGTGTTTGTTACATTTACAAAATAAATACGTAACGAAAGCGTTTTGGGAAGAGAATGAACGTTTACTTAGACCTAGAAGACATGCAATATGGGTGACAAAACATGCTAACTTGGTTAACCCATGGGTTAAAACTCTTACGTATGTTGCTGAATTTGGTCACCTATATGACATTACCCGTACAAAAGTTAATTACCACCTGGTGACTGCATTAATGGAAAGGTGAAGGACGGAGACACATACCTTTCATCTTCCACGTGACAAAGCAACTATGACTTTAGAGGATGTGGGATTACAGTTAGGTCTTCCAATTGATGAAAAAGTTGTGACCGATTAACGGGTGGTGACTTGATCACAACATGTGAACATTTTCTTGGAGTCATCCCTCAAGCAAATGTTGTCTTAGGAAACACTATCAAATTATCTTGGTTGAACAACACATTTCAGCAACTCCCGGATGACGCGATGGATGATGTGGTCGCATACTATGCACAAGCACTTTTTACACTTATTCGGAGTTTGTTGATGCCAAACACATTAGGCAATTGTTCAATAATTTGACCTATTAATACAGTTCATCTGGACTTCTTACACGAAGGTCAATGCTGCTTCATTAATTGGAGAGGATCTGTTGTTAATTGTGTAGTAGTGCCCTTGATTTATTTCGCAACTATCGAATTCCACCAGGCTAATAGGCTCATGTGACAATTTGGGTTTCGTCAATATATTCTAGTTGACCCATTAAATCTTGATCACGTTTATAAAAATACATGAGAGATAGAATAGAGCAATATTGACCATAATACCATGAAAGGTGGATAACAATGTGAAATAATTGACAGAACCGACTTTGAAAAAGTTCAATTTACTGGTAATGGTCATTTTGTGACACAACAACATACATGCAATGGTACTTTACCCACACTATCTGCTACATTACATCTCCTAGGCAACCAATTGATGATGATGTAAGTTCGCATGCATACAATTTTTATCATGTATTTGTACTTCTCCAAAATTTTGCATTGCATCATTATAGTATGACACAATTGAAGACATTGAGTCCCACCCTATAAGCCAACATGTTGGATATTCTTCTCACACTTCAGAGTTTCATGAACAGTCATTTGGTCAATCCAGTCACTTGAGTCTTCAACTCCCTCCACAAAACACATTCATGGATAATCAAGCTCATATGTCCCTTTTGAACCAGGTTCCACCCAAATATAACATTTTTCCTTATCAAATGCTTGATTTTTCACCTTCACCAAATATCTTTGCAACTTCATCCTTCACCCCTCTATATGCATTTCACCTTATTGACACATTATTATCAATTGACATTTCCTATACAATAGTCGGATATTGAACATTACAACGACGATTATGATGATGATTCTATACCACCTCCACCCATAAGATAAAGAAAAAGACCACCTCTGGAGACGTCATCACATAAATTTTTTTTTTTCCGTTGTAATTCTATATTTACAAGTTTTTATATTTTACTATTGACTTTATGTATTCGTTACGTTGTATTTCTCAATGTTAAATATAATTACAACTGAAATTTAAATATATGCAGATCCTACAATTTCATAACTTGTGAAATACATCAACTAAACAAAACTAATATATACTATTCAATTTTAAATCCTAAATTTTGTCGACATTGACTCTAACATAATTCAAACCAACCATACATATGTCGGTTAAAAATATAATAAATTCTATAAATTTATCATTTTTTCTGAAATAATATATTTCATTTACAAAATGTTTATATATATATATATATATATATATATATATATATATATATATATATATATATATATATATATAACATTTCAATTGAAGTAATACTATTACAATTAAAGTAAAAGTTTGGGGTGCAAATGTAGCACTGGTGTGGGATTAATAACAACAAAAATCATGTCAATTGGACATAATTTCAACAACGAATAAATCGTATCAGTTCGAAATGACTTTACTTAATGACTTAATTTGGATTCGTCCTAAACTCATACAATTTGTAATTGACTGAAATAAATGTCTGCGTGACATGATTTCTTTTCTGAAATCGTGTCTTACTAATGCAAATGCAATTTCTATATGTTAAAATCATATTTAATTGACACAATTTACTCAATTTTAATTTTTTTATCCAGATAATACTCTAAAAAAGTTATACCGTCCCAAGAAATTTTTCCTATGTACTCATTCATTTTTTAGGAGCACATACACGAATATATAAAAAGATTTTCATGATTTTGTAATTTGGAATAAGGATTTTATACTAAAATTTTTTGTCTATAAATGAGATGTAAACCATGACCAACTATATTATTTTGGTTAACTTTTTTTTCGATTTCTTTCTAATTAGAAGTGAATGCGTTTACATATGGCAAACATGATGCAGACTTGAGATTCAAATTCATCATTCACTCTCAAGATTTTATGCATAAATACCAAATTGGTTCACAATTATTCTTTTGAGAATATACCTAATTAATTAATAGGCTTAAGTATTATATATATATATATATATATATATATATATATATATATATATATATATATATATTTTATATGTTATATGAGAGTTTTTGATGGGTACAACGTTGAATTCGTTTACATATGGCAAACATGCAGAGAGAAAATTCAAATTCAAATTGACTGTCAAATCGAGGAGATGATGCATGAAAGCAAGTGTTGCACACTTTTTAACGTGATGCTCCTCTTGCATTGGTGCCACCAAAAAGTTAATTGGCTTTCTTATATTATGTCAGATCATGTATTGGTATGAATTATCGGTGGATTCCTTATATTATAACACATCAAAGGCATGCCTTGGTATGTATTAAACGACATAAAAGTTAGGATCCAAACATCAAAAACATTATCCGTAGATTTCTTATATGATAACAGATCAAAGGCATGTATTGATATACATTAAACGACATTAAACTTTAATTGAAGCATCAGAGGGATATGGGTGGATTCCTTTTACTATGTCAGAGGAAAGGACGCATTAAACGACATAAATTTTAATCCAAACATCAGAGGCAGTGACAGAATTCCAACGTATGATTTCTGAAGAAATTTCTTTGAGAGAGCTATTTGAAAAAAATTAGAGATTCATAGTCTCTCTCATTTCATTAAGGGGACTTACAATCTATTAAATTTGTTATATATCTGAAAAAGTTAGTCATAAAAATCTATGTACTATACTTGTTAATACAAAAACAACGTTGAAGAAATATCCTCCTAATGCATCTCAGCAGCATTTTCTATGTTGCAGAAGCCTTGGGATGTAACCTCATCTATTTCCCTACACTAATTGCTCATTTCATTAAGCACTATTTTCTATGCATCGAAAGAAGTTTCACGCATGCATCTAATGTTTATAGTTGTGGCCTCCACAACATAGAAAAAGCAATTTTTTCTCGTGTTTATAACATAATTGAGCATTTCAATACTAAAATTAATACTTTGATGTTAATTTGTTAAGATTTTAAACCATTGGATGAATGAGAAACATTTCGATGTTGCTTTGTAAGTCACATTATCGGCTAATTTTGTTTGGATGCAGAGCTAAGAAGCATGCATAGTAGACCTTGGAAGTTCCAACGCATGTCTGCCATTTGTACACACATTCAAATGTATTTATTTTAAATACATCCAGCAAGCATTATTATTATTATTATTTTTAAGAAATTTACCTTTTGTTTTTCTACCTTATGTCTTAGATAACTGTTTTAAGTTTTGTTTAAAAATGTTAAGCTTTCTTTTCGTTTTGAGTCTGATAACGATCTCCAGATTTGACTTGTACAAGTGCAGATATATCTCTTGAGCGTCACACTTTTTATTTTTAAAAATGATATCATTTCTATGTTTCGAAATGGACCATATTATAATTATTCATATTGTGTCTTTCACGCTAGATCTTTCTTTCCAGCCCTTTACAGAATAATCTAGGAAATGTTCAATCACCCTACACAATGATGCATGGTTTCCATTGCACCAATTCTAAATCAGACTAGACATTTTGCATGACAAAAATAAATGAGACACTATTGCACAGTACATATAATGGGTTATGAATAATAACTCCTACTCTACCCAATCTGTCTCTTGTTGACAGTCTATCATAGAAAATCCTCCAACCACAAAGTTTTGAAAAAAGAATAGTCTTATTTGTATTTTTGATGTTTTGTGTCATATGTAAAGGTAAGTGATAAGTGATTTGAATGAGGTTATGTGTCTTTATTTGTAAATGAAATATGTTATGTTGTAAAATAAAGAAAGTTATCTATTATAATTTCCACATTACAATATCCAATCATAATTTTAGAATTCGGAATCAAATAACTAAGATTTATAATATTAAGTTTTTTTTTCTAGTTATACTGCATAAAGAAAAACCTTTGATATAAAAAAATTATTAAGTATTTTCATTTATTTTCTATTTTCTCTCTCCTAACATTATATTACTTTTCCTATTTCTAAAGAAATGAATAAATTTCTATTTGTCAAGCTAAATTTCAAGAAAATATTTCTATCTTCTCGGCTATCCAGACTATTAAAGGTTTGATCAAAATGATGGGTAATTCTTTCAGGAAACACATGCGCAATGACATTGTTGACTTCTCTTGTTTTAAGTTTTTTTATATCACCACGCGTTGTCAGAAAGAAACTTCTCCTATTCATATTATTTAGAAATTCCCTCATGCCAATTGGGTAAAGATCAACACTCATGGTGCTGCTAGAGGGTGTCTAGATTTTTCAGCATGTGCAGGTATTTTTCCTGGTAGTAGAGATAAATATATATGTAGTTTCTCTTCTTTCCTTGGAGTACAAAAGTGTTTGTATGCTGATGTTATAAGAGTCATTTTGGCTATTAAGCTTGCTTAGTGAAGACTTCAGACGTATTTGGCTTGAGTGAGATTCTTTCCTACTTTGTCAGCATTTAGTTCATCTCATTCTTTGGTATAGGGGGTATGGTGACTATTGTATGGTGGATTAGAATAAGGGTAGTAGGGAGTTTTTTATTATGTTTGTAATATGATTGGGACACCCCTCAAGTGTTCCAATTTATTATATTCATAGTTGTTCTAAAAAAAAAAAATCTCATTCCTTGGTCTTAGAGAGGGAGATGGAGAAAGTGTATAAAGATATCTTAAGAAATTGAATAAAGTTTCTCATATATTTCGTGAGGGAAACCATTGTGCTGACAAACTAGCTTCACTGGGTCTCAGAAAATAAGTTAGATTTTAAATGGTGTGATGTCTTACCTACTATTATTAAATTAGGTATTAACTCTCTCTGTTTGGATTTGTTTAGTTTGGTGAGGGAGTAGTTGTCATCTTTTCTTGTCATGGATTTGGCCTAGTCCCCATGATTTTGTATCTTTTCTTTTTTCTTTTAATAATATTTTCTATATCATGGCATATGATTATTGATATTTGAAGTGTCAGTCTAGTTGAGATATCAAAGTTCATAGTAATGCCTAACATGAATTTTATATATAAAAAAATAAATGAATAATTTTTTTAAAAAAATAATCAAAGTTTTCACCACTAATTTATTGAATTAAAACTTTTTAAATTGTTTATCCCAATAAGATATGATTATTTTATGTATTACTCTACAATTAAATTAAAAGAGCTAAATTAATATATAATTTGATATGAAATATAATTGATGGTAGTTTATTTATTTCAATTAACTTGAATTTTATGACATATATCCATGTGATTTTTTACAATGTTTTTACGTAAAGACTTTATAAATCATGTAATATTTTAGTATAATGTGTTTATTAATTAAATATTCAAATCAACAATAATTTCTTTACTATCTCACAGATAAAATAAACTTTTATATTTTAGTGTCACAAAACAAAGGTATAGTTAATCATAATATATAAAATTAAATAAATATATTGTTATTTAAAGTTTTAAGCATTTAATTTAATATACTACTGTATTTACCATAATTAATCACAATGAAGTTCCTAGTAATCAAATATGTAATTTACACTAACTAGTAAAACAGTATAATAATATTATTCAATAATATTATAATTTTTAGTGATGAGTAAATATAATAGTTTTATCCCTATTGAATATAAATAATCATATAATATTGATATATATTTGTTAAGATAAATAGAATTATGATAAACTCTTCTATTACATAATTTTTTTTTAAACTAATCACTTAGTTTCCAAAAAAAATAAAATTTATTTTACAGTAACTGTGAAAGTTTAGATTACTAATTTAATAATTTTAATAACTAAAATTACAAGTTATAAAATTATTTTAATTAAATTAAATGTTCTTATCATTATAATGTATATACTTGAATATACCTATAATATTAAGTTTAATATGAAACTTTTAATTGGCTAATGAGATAATATTTAATTGAATACAAATTATCTTATACTTTTTTCAAAAGGATATTAAATAATATATCTATGCATTTTTGAGTAAAAATATTATTTCATAATTTATATTAGTTTTTTAAAAGGATGTTAAATAATACATCTATGCATTTTTAAATAAAAATATTATTTCATATTTTATACTAATTATTAAGAAACGTGTTAATATATTAATGCATATTTTAAAAAATATTATTTCATAATTTATTTGTTTCTTTTGAATTTTAAATTTTGATTTCTACCTATTCTTTTGTAAAAATAATTCATTAATAATAATCTTTTTCAAACGCATAAATCAGATGATGGGTCCCACATATTTGCCAGTTTAACCTAATTCTCTGTTACTTCGTACTTGTACGCTTCTTTTGCTTCTTTTTCTTTATACTTTCATATATTTCTTGTTTGCCACGTCGAAGAAGGCTGCAAATATAGGTTAATTTTTTCGGTAAACAAACGTTCTTTCAACCACAATGTTAAATGATTGAGTGAGTAGAAGAAATTTAAGAATACAGTGTATCGAAATTTTCTGCAAGTTTTTTTATATTGCCTATATTAGTTGCTATTTTGATTTCTTTAATAAGCTACTGTTCTTTCTTATTTATTTTTAGATATAGAAAATCATTTGCAGACAGGTAAGAAGAAGAGGAGCATCATTGCCAGAAATACTATTAGTGTTTTAACATTGAGTGAGTAGAATAAATTTAAGAATGCAATGTATTAAATCTTCTGCAAGTTCTTATTAGTTGCTATTTTTATTTCTTTAATAAGCTATTGTTCTTTCTTATTTATTTTTAGATCCAAAAAATCACTTTATATGTTATTATCTCTTCTATAATCATATAATGTGATTTTGCAGAGAGGTAAGAAGAGAAGCATCATTGTGAGAAATACCATTGTCGAGGAAATAACAGCACTAACGGTATTATCATTATTTATTCATTAAAGTTATTTTTTACATTGTCTTTTTTTACAAGGAATTCATTATTGTGAATAAAAGAAATTATTTTATTTTTTTTATTAGAAAACTATTTTATAAATATGGAAGTAATTTCAACTCATTCACAGCATGAATGTGTTGGATGCTATGTTTCACAAAAATTATAAATAACCTGTTCTTTATCTCACAGGGATGGATGAGATTTGATAACTGTTTTATTATATTTAATAGTTTTTCCTGATATTAATAGGATGTTGGTACAAATATTACAATTTATACTACATTATATTAAGATTTAATAGTCTCTTAAGTACTAGTTTCTGCCATACATAAAACTCCCTCATCCTTTTTAGTTATTATGAATATGTTAAATTTTATTTCTTAAAAGTTTTTATAATAATAAAATAAAGACAAAAGTAACAAATAAGTCTAGGTTTAATATATTACTTTCAATCAGATATAAATAACTCTTTGTTCTATGTTTATATGTTTGTATTTGTTAATTAATTTCGATCCATGGAATATGTCATTTACGTAAGATATTAATTATTACAAAAATTATGTTTCTTTAACTCTATGACACTAAGCAACAGATTAGTAAAATGAAAAAATAAAATAAAATAAAATATCATTAACTTAGGAACGTGATAAACATATATCTTAAAATAAAATAGAAAATACATTAGAAATTTAATAAACAAATGCATAAAAGTCATAGAATCAATCTATATATTTAGGAAATCATTTAGTTGATTTTTCATGTATTTCAAAAATATATAATTTGTTTTCTTGTCGTATTTACATGTAATTCCAATGATCCAAATTATAACGTGAGATTCATGTTTATTTAATCAATCACGCATTATATATTTTCAATCTTCACATGAAAAAATTTAAAAATTGTCATGTAGTTGTTCACTTTTGAGGTATTCAGGAATTTTAGTGGAGGACCATATATAGTTTAAGTTATAATTTGTTTTTGGTAAAAAGAATAAAATTGATGTGGAGAGAAAAGGGCTTTGCCGTATTAGAACAGTTTTTTAATTATAATGTATCAAAATATATATATATATATATATATATATATATATATATATTA
>Ga0209700_100840_pt1 | contig 61781 bp, 39 predicted proteins | sample SiratroredBW_FD_187528 | JGI IMG/M metagenome (GOLD analysis project Ga0209700, IMG submission 187528) | Root nodule microbial communities of legume samples collected from California, USA - Siratro red BW (SPAdes) (version 2) | ecosystem: Host-associated > Plants > Roots > Nodule | place: USA...
TTTTGACTAACCACGTATCGACAAGCCCATGGAAGTTCTTCACTATAGCTCGGGTTTACATCTTTATTTCCCATATATGGGAAGTGCTCGTATATCCATGTCTGTCAATAATAAATGAAGTTAGAAGTAATAAAACATAATCTTCTAAGTTATTTAGTGGTAGTTAAATTCATGTACCTATAACAGAGTAATGAAAACACCCAATTGTTTGGTCCCAACTAGAGAAGCATCTCCTAGCTTATCATACATGTGTGCCAAAGCAGCTGCTCCCCAGGCATAACTATCACAAACCGCAAGCTCCCGAAATAGTGCCAAATAAGAAATGGATACAGATGTGGCACTTTTGTCAACAAAAATTGTGCATCCAATAAAATGCAACAAATATGCCCTTGCAGCAAACTCCCAGTCTTCATTTTCACAGCATGCCTCATAGTGATCTCTCAACCAACTTAGGAGTACAACATTGCACCGACCATCCCGCAAAGCGGCATTAGCAGCACCATTAGGAACACCTAACAGTTCCCACATCACAGAAACAACTCCATTGTTGTCTAACCTTTCAAAAATGGGAAACTGTCCCATAATAGGTAGGTGGAGTAGGCTTGAGACGTCATCCAATGTGATTGTGATCTCACCAAATGGCATATGAAAGGTATTGGTGTCTCGATGCCACCTCTCAACAAATGCGCACATCAGTCCCTTGTCAGCTACCTCATAGCACATGTTACATAGAGGCAATAATCCGCTATTGGCAATCAAAGCAAACACCTCAGCACGAGGAAGACCAAAGTTGTTCACTTTTATTCCATAGGAGACTAACTTTAGGAATCCACGATCCTAAACAAAATACAACAAATGATATCAAAAAGTTCACATATTAAACACAAACTAAATACAATAACTTATAACATAATCTTACCTCACCCTTCCACAGCCTCAACGCTACATGATGATTATAACTTACCAAAAGGGACATATCAGATGGTCCCCCAGGAAAACTTACCACCTCAGCAGCCTCACCCCCACCAATGCGAGGAGCTACACCACCAATATCAACATCATCAGCAGCAACATGAGGTGCACTAGATGAAGCACCTCGATCTCCTCTACGTACTGATGCTGTAGGCCTTCTACGCCCTTCAGGTTGTGAAGATGCTCCTCTGGTCCTCGCCATATCTGTCAGTGCACAAAGTTACACAACACAAAGTTAAACAAATATTTGGGAAACTGATAACCGGATGAGAAAGCCATCTGGTTCTCATTTGAAAACACAATGACAACCGCATGGACTACACATTCGGTTTACATTATAACGAAATTGTGAATCGGATGAGCAGACCATCCGGTTCTCAGATACACAGATCGGAAAAAATTCAAATTTGTCGTCGACTGCCCCCCAAATCCCAAATTAACTACTCTAATCATCAATATCACTTACTAATTACTAATAAACATCACAAATTGATTATCTTATGGTTATTTGAAGGCTGAATCGAAGATTTTGACGAAGAGGATGTGATTGAACCAGATGCTTTGATTATAATCGGATGAGATTCGAGTGAACCGAATGGAGAAAGACTTCGTCTGCGGAGCTTGGACGAACGACGGAGAGGTTGGACGAAGGGCAGAGATGTTGGACGAACCACGGTGGTCACTGGCGGCGCAATTCGTGAGAGTTAGGTTTAGGATTTAAGAAATGAGAGAGTGGGCACGCATATAGGGATGAAGGGGGTGAAGGCTAGTTCTGACTTTGCACACATTTAACTGAAGGATATAATCAACATTTCCACTTTAGTATGGGGTGCAGGAAGAGGGTATGGGGTGGAGGAAGAATTTGTCCCAAATATTGCGAAAATTCACAAGAGGGAACCCAAACCCATAGTTCCTCGTAGTCCAACTTCCCAGCCCAACTCATCATGAGTAATTGATTAATTAATGCTAATTACTCACATCAACAACAATGATTACAATTAATTTGGATTTAAGTGCGAAGATTCCTCCCAATCTGCACAATTTCGTCCTAATCACATTATCTCCTAATCCTTTTCAACGCTTATGCACAAAGTTCGACGCATGAGTTTGTATAATAATAAGAAACATCTATTGGAAATTCATTTTATATTAGTATTTTTTTTTCCTAAAAACACCTTCAAGCAAGGACGAATTAAAGTAAAGCATTTTTGGGAAATGAATTTCAATAATTTAATATTAATTATTGCTAAATTTAATATTGTTTAGCGTAGGAACAAGAAGGACAGATACGTAAGCTAACCCCCGGAACCCTTTTGACATTTCCAATCAAGAAATCTTCAATATATTAAATACTTTTCTAAGCACAAGTTTCTATGAATTCATTTTTAACCATTATAAAACCGTTTTTCTTTTCACAATACACGCTTGAACAAATATTTTTCCAAACAAGTAGTTATTTACCAAAAATATTTTTCTCAACGAGGAACCAGATAGACTGTCAGAATTATGGAGCAAGTGGAGTGAAATAAACAGTTGCAGTTTGAATAACATAAAAAAAACATAGTTTTTGATAGACATTGATTTGGAGAGAGAGAGAGAGAGAGGAGCAGATGGAGATAAGAGATAGGTGAAAATAAAGGTTGTGTAAGGTTACGTGTATCCTTTAAAGTAGTGTCGCCCCATCAATAATAAGATCACTCAAATGCGCAATGCATCACCAGCGCTAGATTAAGTTGGAACTGTGGCTTCCTCATTCTTCTGTTTTGGTGCTACAATCTCAGCCATAATAACAAAAACCTTGTAAGAAAGAAGAACAACATCTAAGGAGAACCAGAATCACTTCAATTAAGGATGTTGGAAGGCAAAGCTTTGGTGAAAGAAACAGACATGTCACCCAAGATGCAGATCCATGCCATGGCCTCTGCTTCTCATGCCCTTGATCTCTATGATGTTTCTGATTGCATTTCCCTTGCTGCCCATATCAAGAAGGTGCCTTCTTTCATCCTTCTTTCTCTTTTTCTTCTTTACTTTTCTCCAAGTATTATATATCCAAGAGTGTTTGTCTCAATCAATTATCCCTGAACATAATTTAGCATTAATCATTTTTTTATAAATTCAGTTTTTAATTATATATAACAAAAAAAATAAAATTAATCAAGACTAATGTCTGTTCTATCGGTTGATTATGTGTTTGTGGTGTTTGATTTTTCAGGAATTTGATAGTGTGTATGGGAATGGGTGGCAATGTGTGGTGGGATCCAATTTTGGGTGCTATTTCACCCATTCATCAGGGACTTTCATCTATTTTTCTCTGGAGACTCTTAATTTTCTTATCTTTAAGGGGACATCTTGATTTGTGCTGTGTACAATCTGAGATAGAATACAGGGTTTGGTTATTAGAGAAGCATCCACATGCAGGATAGGTTTTTGATTTATCCCTTTTCTCTTCATCTGATTTTGGTTCCATGCAGCAGCAGAATATTTGAGGTGGAAGAACTATGTATGAATGACTGATGAACTGTCTCCATCATCTTGGCTCTGAAATGGACCATTTCGACCCCTCTGGATTCTCATATGCCAGTGCGTGTATCAGTCCAACTATGATTAAGATGCTGTCTCTGCTTTATGTAAAATAAACAAATAAATAAAACTGTCTATGCTTTTTTGGTTTTTTTTTTCTTCTTCGAGGGGTAAATGACAGATGGGCGTGTTGTTTTATATAAAGCAAGTGTTTATAATATTTAAAAATTAGATAAGGATATAACTAGAAATAACAATATTATCTTTAATTTGTAAAACAAACAGAGATAAAGTTACCTTTCTCTTTAAAAAAAATAAAGGAGTATTGTTAAAAAATAATTTGATTTAAAAATATTGTCAGTGGTGTTTCTATATTATTATATGACAATTTCTTCTTACAATTATTAGATTTTATATTCTAATAATTTTATCACAGTTTAGCCAAAATTATTATGTTTGCAATCACACTGTAAATTTGTTTTAACTCCACTACAATTTTGAGTTTATAAAATGTAGAGGGCAGAGAAGAAGTTAAATATTGTGGATCCGAATGTTCAATAAAACTATTCATACTAAAACTAGACAACTGTGTCAACTGTTGTAACTTTCAACTCCTGTATTGTATAGTCAGTCCTTGATATCCAGAATGCATGTGACAATACAGGAATGTTATTATATAATAATAAATTTAGACCTGATTATGTTTTTCTTTTATAATATATTAAATATATTATTTCAGTTTTTTTTAATTTCAAAAAGTTTCCAATCTTAACATGAGTAGTTTGACATACAGACCACTTATTTTTATCAAACAATTCGACAACACCCACTTAGGTCTTTGTTTATTAATATATTTTTTTAGTTTTATTTGTTTGTTCTTTATAGCCACTTATAAAAGGGTGTTGAATGAATTGTCTATTTATTTATTTTTCTTTTAAGATTAACAAATAGAATACACGTAGATGGCAAATAGTTAAAGCCATATTATTGTGACTTATAATATATTATTTTATTATTTAATATTTAATAAAATAAAAAAAAGCAAAGAAAAACATTTTTATTAGATGTGGGAGTGTTTATGTTTGAAAATGATGTCCGTCTATTTTTCTTTCCGAAATTTAGTGTAAAAATTAATTTATCAATAAATTTCTAACAATTATATCTATATTAGAAATGATGTGATATTAATATGCAAAACTGATACCTGAAAATAAGAAAAATAATAACCAAAACATAAGAATACCAAGACACTGAATTACTCTTACATCCAAAAAAAGAAGACACTAAAAATCATGAGTTTTCATACCGAAATTTATCAATTTTAAAAATATAAAATAAAATTTGACTATAACAGTTGAAATTAGGAAAACTAAAGTAACCTTTTTCTGAATTACTTGAGTAAAAAATTAAACTAAGCTGATAAACTTACAACAAGCTCCTCAATTAACTCACTTATAAGCAGGCTCTGTATTCTATTGACAACAAGTTGAGCCTCATCTGCACAAAAACCTGTCCTCCAACCACTCTCCCACATTCCATTTATCTCTTCGCTGCACTTGATGTCTTTCTCCATCATTTCAAACACGCCATGGTCTGCAGAATCTTCCTCCCAAGAATCACAATCTTCTCTGTAAAATTTTAGATTCTCAATGCCTTCACAGATTTCTTCCACCAATGTGCCTAAGGAGATGTGTAATCTTGAGTTCCCCCCATATGCTAGCAAGAGAGAACGAACTACTTGAGAGTCTTGAAGACTTTTACGTTCAGTCAGTTCGTAAGCACAATCTAAATAAAGCCTCATACTGGCCATGCTGTAAAAAGTTTCATCCTTTTGTGGGGTGTTGGGACAATCCACATCAAGATTGAAGAGCTTCTTTGCATGTCCTATGAATGATGGACTTGTTAGAAGAAAATGTTTCAGCTCTTCTTTGTCAGCTTCAATGCTATAAGCAGTGATAGCAACTTTTTTATGTTCAGATTTGAGCTGCATAATGAGCTCATCGACTGAAGAACTCTTCCTCAGCTTGCATTTTTCTGTGGTGTCGAAATGAGACAATTAAGTTACACAAAGACTCACAGAATGAAAACGCATGTCATGTGATGAAGTTCTCTGTTTATTCCTAGGTGTAAGCTTAGGACAACAGAATACAAAGCAATGACTGAATTAAGTTGTCATAATAGAACAATACTATTTCCGACAGAACTTTCTATGTTAGAAATATTAATGATCCAAGAATATAATAGATGAAGGAATGTTCTTTCTTGGACACAATTTCTTCTGTAAGCAATGAAACTTCAAATAATTATTTTGATAGAGAGGGGCCAAGACAACTAGACCAAGGCAAAGAATCCCCTGCACAAATCGCGGGTAGTAGTACAATTTTTGGTTTTCATCAGAAATTAGAAAAATAAATAACTTGTTTCCATATTGTTCGAGAAATTAAGAAGGCATGCTAGTTCCATATATTTGATAAGCATAAATATACATACGATGCAGCATAAAAATGCATTTTTAGTTTCATTTCAATTCTGTCAGCAGGAATAACTCGAAAAGCTTACCTCCAATCTTATTTATGAAGCCATCTGCTTCACACACCAATTGGAGCTCATCTTCTAGTCCAGTGGAGATTCTAATCTCAGGGTGTCTCTGCCTGATTTGTTCAACCTATGCATAAGAATTGTAAATTGAGACTCAGATTGAAAATCTCCCTCCATTCTCTGGTTAATATATATACACAGAATAAAAGGTAAACTTACTGTTAGTTTAGCTGGTTCTGGCTCAGCAACAGGACTTTGTTTTTTCATGTGATTCTTTCTACCTGTTAAGGAATCTACCACGGAATTAATTTGTTTAGTCTCAACATTAACTTCCTTGGTATTCTTGGTGTTTTGAGTGGAGATGTTGTTTGAACCTGTGCTCTTTAGGAAGGAAATCTCATTCTGGTCGATTCTGGATTCACTTTTCAGCTTCCTCAATTTTGTGGAGGGGATTTCTCGTTGGTAATGATGTTTTGCCACAATTGTAGGTTGTGAGATATCCTTTTCTGGCTGTTTTCTACTAATGGGCTGTACCTTCCATTTTCTATCAATTGTCTCATTTACATGTGATGTGTGACCAATGTGACAATACAGTTTTGCCTTACCTGAATATTCTTCAACAGGATTGCTTCCTTTTGCATCCAGTTTAATAACCTCTTTGAGAAATTTAGGTCCTTCCTCTTTGTTAAGCTGTTTCCTAATACCCTTTTCCATTTCTTTTCCCATGTTGGTGGAACTGGAAGCTTTTCTATGTCTGATAGTTTTGGAAGAGAGTATTTCTCCTCTCAGTTTTGCTAACTCTTTTGGAAGAACTGGAATATAGGTACTTTTTTCTGATTGCTGGTAAAGATTACATTGAGGTTTCATCAGTGCAATGTGAGATAAATCAACAAACTGCTTGGAACTGGTATCATTGAAATGATGCACATGAAGCTCAGAATCTTTGACAAAACTCTCCTTATAAATACCTTTGAAATGCATAGTGTTAAGAGTTTCCCTCAGGGCTCTTTGTTCTGGATTAACCCTTTGTGGTATAGAATCATTCTTTCTGAACTTTGACATATCTATCTCACCATCCAACAGTTTTTGCTTAACAGCTGGAAATGATTTTGAGGGGCCTTCTTCTAAACCCATCAGCTTGAGAACTAGGCTAGGTCCTCTTTCAATCTGTGAAGCTATTACTGATAAAGAAGAATCAGAAAGGCTGTTAGTCCTGATCCCAGAACATTGGCTTGTGCCTAAAGAAAAAATTTCTGAACCTGAATCAAATCCTTCAGTGGTCTTTGGAAACATCTTTTGCCTAACCAAACTCTCCTTAATCACCTTCTTAAGTTCCTCTTCGCAGTTACTTGAAGAACCACCTGCAGAAGGCTGTGGTCTTTGAAACCCCTTTGTATTACTTTGTTCCCCAAATGGATTAGCTTGCCTTCTACCAATCTTGTTTCCATCAATTCTGTCTCTTTCTGATTTCTTAGTCTGTTGGCTCCCAAAAAGAGCTGTATGTTGGGAGGCCTCCTCTTGCAACCTACGAAGCATGCTTAGAGAATCTTGCAGACCAAGAGCTCCTTTTAAAATACCTTTTGCAATATCTTCGGAATTTCCCTCACATCTAATATCTCTAGACCATGAATCTAGCATATTGGTCCAACTATGATCCTCTCCAGTGACCTGTGTGAGCTGCAAAGATGATGGACCAATGAGATTTCCAAGACATTCTTTGGCAAACTTCTTCTCCTCTTTGTATCTGTTGTTGATCAATGATGTCTCCGTTATTTCACTTGTCTTCTGCGTTTTTGTCTTGTCCTTCACCTTGTGAGAACGAGTCCTGTATTTCCTGATTGTCTCACATCCTATAACTCCTTTTGGATCATCACATTTCAGAAATGATCTGTACATGGCTTAGTCCTTGTATTCTGTCACAGAAATATCATCAACAGACTGAATTTGTTTATATTCTAAAACACTCCACGATTCTAATAGTTTTTTACAGAATACTTACACGGTCTAGTCCCCTTGAATTTCACTGTTCTATAGCAGATATATTAGACCTATCTGTCACTTTGTCCTACTGAAACACATGCAATTAAGCACTTAAATAATCAGTCCCCATCAACAATGTCATCCAAAATGAAGCTACATCAACAAAGGAAAAAAAAAAAAAAAACATGTCTGTATCGTAACATTTAAGACTGAACTATCGCTTATTTATCCGAATTTATTCTCGTAGTAACCATTTTTACACACAGAATCGAAATGTGAGTGAATCTCCTCTAAACTCATAGGGGATTTAGTATAGAAATTTTATAAGAAACATGAAAAATTGCTAGATTGAAGAGGGAAAGAAAAAGGTAACGCCTGCTGAAGATTTCTCAGTTAAAACACAGACACCCTTTTTCTTGATTTCTTTACATTTTCTTTGTTCCCTAAATTAAAAGATATACTCCTTATATCCTCGGATTTGATACAACCTTACATTCCCCATAGAAACCAAAATGCAACATAAAGCTCGAAAGGACACAAAAGGGAGTCACGGTTTCATGCATACCTACCTTTTTCTCAGCATTAATCCGAAACGGTGTCGTGCAAGGCAGAGATGTCAGAATCAGCAGAACAAACAAGAGAGCATAACCAAGACGAGGATGAAAAGATGTTGTGTTGCTATGCGAATGAGGAAGCAGAAGAATGAAGTCCTAGTCCTATAGTAGAGACTGAAGGGGGTAACACACGTGTTTGCATCACTTTCCAAAACACAGTTGTGAGCAAAGAGGCAGAGTACAGTTGCTTACTTGCTTTATTTATTGGGATCAATTAAAGATTATGAATGCAATAAATAAGAGATAATGGTTTTGGTCGTAGACATGTTGCAGAGTACAAGGAAACATAAATGTGTCAGTTACACACTGAATGGAAAGTGGAAACTGGCTCTGCATTCGAGTTGGTGAAGCCAAAAAAATCAGTTCAAAACATTAGTACTGTTTCCCTTTTCTTCTCTATGCATGACTCCTGCAATGAATGGCCATAAAAGGATGTGTTTACTTTTCATGTGGGGTGTGGAGATTCAACACTGCCATCACATTTCCTCACTTAATTCAGATTCAATTGGCTAATGAATGATATGATATAGGTAAATGAATGTTACTTCCTTGCATGACAAAAGGGTTGAGCCTAGTCCACTTCAATTAGTATAAAAAACCTTCATGGTCGCGGCATTAAAAAGAAAAACAAGTGAGAAAGAGATGAAAAGCAACATAGAACTGAATGAAAAATAAAAATGTTTGATTTACGCGTAGGTAGGCAGTGATGTAAAGAAGAAGAAACAGACAGAGAAAATTAAATAATGAAAAGCTTAGGTTGTTGATTTTGTGGAAATCTAAGAGTAAAGAATAAACAATGCTATATACCTTTTAACTTTTTTTTTTTCAAAACTAACGCTAATTGAATATTAAAGTTTTTACATAAAAAATTAATAATGGTTTTAATTTTTTTCAGAAAACGATAACAGTTTCATCGGTTGACATAGCTTACTTTCAGTTATTTGATAAAATATTATCATTTTTATTATTTTTTAAATTTCAAAATAACATAATTTTGTTCTAGTGATATTCTTAATTTAATTAATATGAAGAGAGAACAAAATTATTTATAGCATCGAAAAAATTAATTATTTAATAATAGATTAAAATGAGAAAACGCAAAGATATATAATAAGTAATTCATTTAAAATTATAAACAAAATTACACGTTTTCGTTGGTTTATATAAAGAAGTTTTCATTGACTATCATAAAAAAAAGTATGAAATACTATTGTAAATATAAAATAAAACCAATACTTCTTCGGAAATTAATAAAAAATTTATATATATATATATATATATATATATATATATTAAATTTGTATAAAAATATATTGTTACAGTATTATTTAATTTTTATTTTTATTTTACTAATTTTAAAATCAAACGTACATGTTTTTACTCTGTTTTTTTTTTTTTAACTTTTTATATTTTTTTAATTATTTTTTTTTTTTTTTTTTTTTTTTTTTTTTTTTTTTTAACTTTTTATATCTTTTTAATTATATATTTTTATTCTTTCCAGTTTTTCTTTTCCTTGTTAAACATAAATTAAAATAATCAGGGAAAAATTAAGATATAAAAATTAAAATAGATAAAAAAAATCACCTTTTTAATGATTTTTCCTCGTTTTCCTTGTGCCAAACACATTATTATTTGTTTACTTTCCTCCTATTTCTTTATTCTCCACACTACTGTCACTCTACTAATAAAATGTATAGATATCCTGAATGTTTGTGTGTTGAATTTATTTTACAAAATAACTTGAAAAAAAAAATGGTAGTTATTTGTTTAAAAATGTTAATAAGAATTGTTGTTTTGAGCCAAGCCTTGATGGGGTGCTTCTGTTTGTATCTCTATTAAACTCTACTGCTTAGTCATCAAATTTTTCGGTATTCAATTAGTTTCAACTTAAAGGCACTTAATCCCACCTATATTTATCATTGAAAAAAAAAAAATTCAGATTTCCTTTTCCTACTTTTTTCATAAAACCATTCTTCTAGATACGCTCATTTAAAAAGAAACTAAAGTAATATTTTTTATAACTCTGATTTTTATTATTTCTATTCATATATACTGTCTTCGCATAAAAATTACTTCCTAAACAGCGGTTTTATAATGCTGATAAGAGAGAGTGGAGATAGTTGCATATAATAACATTCTGTTTTTATATGATAGTGTTTGACGTTTTTTTTATTCAAATTAAAATATATATATATATATATATATTAATTTTAATATGCTTTTAATAAGTTACTTATTATATTTTTTAAATAAATTTTTTATGTGTCATAAAAAAAATAAAACTGGAATTTTAAAATTTTAAAAATACAAATAAAAAGGAACAAATTACTCTTAAAAAAGTGTATTTAAAGAATAAGATGAAGTATAACATAGTTCATGTTACAATTTGACGGCTGAAGTCCTATGTCTTAAATATCACTATAATAAGCAATAATAATTGATACTTGTATTCCGTTATTACAGTTTGTGCGGTAGGAAGTTAATAATGAATTCTTTAAACGAACTCAATAAATATAAATAAAATTTTGTTATTGCTCTATTAACAGGTATCATTTGCGTTCTATTTAATAACATTTTAAGAATAAGTGATTAAAGTAAAATTAAAGATAAAAAGTATCGTTGATAGTTTAAAATTTGATTTTATAGAATTTTTTTTATTTAGAATGGTGAAATTAAAATTAAGATTATTCTCTTAAACACGACAAGTAATGAATTGTTCTTTCTATGTTGGCTTCTGAATTTAGTGACGTTGTGTAATGTCTCCACGAAAATGTAAGGATGTGCTGTACGAATTGTACACATGCTGAATTTTGACAGTATTTTTTTCATTGAATATAAACTGATATATATCTGGAACAGGATGTACATAATCATCATCGTATAAAGGAGTATGATTAATTTCAATTCGTGTCCCAAACGATATCAGTGACGTCAAGGGAAGAAATGACTGAACCACACAAAAAAAAAAAACACAGACATTTACGCAATTATAGTTGGAATTTATGAAAATTGGTATATTTAAAAAAATTATGAATATAAATGAAAAAACATGATTTTAAAATGAAGAAGTGATACTCTAAATTATGATTTTGGCTTTAAAAAGTTTTTTTTTATTTCTTTTTTATTTCTCCTAAATAAGCAAGACGTATAACATTTTTATTTCTTTTTTTTAAGTTGTGTCAATATTTTAGTTGTTATTTTTTCTTATTTTATGAAACATCCTTTTACTTTTTATCAGAAGTTATTACTAGGCATATGAGTATACAATTTTTTTTTTAAGTTATGAGTGGCCATATGATTTTAGCGCGTACTTAAGTTTCTTAATTTACAAGTTTAAAAATAATATTTTATGTTTACTTGAATGTTCTTTATAATTGATTGTAATTTTTTGAGTTTTATTAAATTGAATGTTTTTAAAAAGTAGTTTAATATAATGTTGTAATTTTAGATAATTTAATTAATTAATCAAATTATTTATGTTAATTGAATACAATTTAAAAAAATTAAAAGAATAGCACTAAAATATATGTTGTAATTGTATTAAAATAAATTAACATCAAAATAAATTTTAAATAATAATAACAACAGAAAAACATTTATATTTGGGTCACAAAGTGATATTTCTAATTGTCTTAACCTAACCTTCTATGTGTTTCATGTTTGATAGATAAGTGAGATGGTGATCCAATTGGTGTGTAAATTTGTGGTAGAATATTATTACCATCATTGTTATCAGGTTTCTCTTCTTCTTTCTCACTTGTATTATTATACATTTTGTGAATACATGATAGGTCGATAGTAATTTATAAATGATATTAGATTGTATATATAAGATATGGTTGTAAAAGTGATAAGATATTCTTTAATGACCTTGACAAAATACTTGGTGAGATAAAAAGATCTTATACGTGTAAGTAAGAAAAGAGGAGTTTGTTAAAGAATTTCTTATTGAAATGGAGAATTAAGACGAATGGTATGATGAATACCCCTATATATAAATATTGAAGGTAATTGAAAATTAAATTGACAAACATATTAATTGGTGAGCATTGAAAGAAAATCAAATATATTAATTTTGTAGCTAGGTTTGGAGGTTGTTAAAATTCGTGATGTGTGTCATGGGATGAGAAAAGTAATGTGGTTAATTGAGTATTATAACGAGAACTACTTCCTTAATGTTTATGTTGTTGTAGTAATGTTTGCCAGCACAATTTACCTATATCCTTTAATTTTTTAAAACTGTCTATTTCTGTAAATTCTTAACATAATTGTACTTTTTTCATAAATTTCTAAAAAGCAATAAATGAGAGTGGATGTTTACTATTTTAATTCTTTCAGTACTCACTTCCCTGACGGAAATAATATTACACTCATCATATAATTCTATAATATAGATATGAGATTTTCAACCTAAGGTGTTATTGTGCTTTAAACTTGTACATTAGGTGAGTCAAACACTTAGGTAGTCTCATTAGTGCCCTACTTGCAGATTCTTCAAACAAGTAAAATTATGATATATTAAGTACTTCTGATCTAAGATCATTACTAAAATCACCCACTTTATTTATTTTCAGCTCGTTTCCATTTTGGTTTGGGACCAGTTTTTAGGTTGTCGGTCTCCGAAGCATTTTCATTTCGCAAATTAAGTTCAATGAGCATTTATATAGTGTCGGATGTCCTACATCTAAATCTTTTAAAAACAAAAACTTTCACTGTGCTTGAAATACAAATATTTTCTTATAATGTATGGTTCGTATTCATAGAATGAACATCAAACTTTCAAACATTAACAAAAGGGACTATTGGTAAAACATGATAAACCACGATAACTATATGAAAAGTCAAAATTTGCACATGAATAGGTTTTTGGTTTTTCACTGGACACGTTTTGAACGCCTCAAGAGCCATAAGATGTCACTACCATACGAGGATCTTCTGTGGCGTTCAACCTTCTGTGTCCTCTGCATATACAAAAACATTCACAGATAAAAAAAAAATGGGACTTGAGGACCCAATTAATTGTGGCGAGGTAGAGTATATAGGACAAACTTACTTGGAAATGGAATATAGGATTTGGAACTTTTGATAAGAAAGACAAACCATCCTTAATTGGTGTCACTATTGTTTAAACCAGGAAAATATCAAAGAATAAAATGTTAGAGATGAAACCCCAAACTTAGGAGATAAACATTATTTTAGTACTATGCTACAAAGTACCTACCCGTGACCAAATTATTGTGGCTGTTAAGTGTGCCTGTGGTTGGCTTCAAATTCTGAATTGGTGGCTTATGGGTGTACATAAAGAGTGGCAAATCCTCGTATGTCTCTGGTAAATGTTCTAACTTCAAAGGAGCCTCACTTTCGGAATCTCTTCATTAGATTAATGAAAAAGGTCAGATATATTTCAGTTTCAGGTTAAAACTAGTAATGAAGAAGTACCTTGTTACATTTTTACTGCTTGATCTCTCAAGGGTAGGTGCTGCAGATCATAAAAAACAATTGAAAAAATAAATAAAAAATGAAAAATGAGTGAAGGTACAACAATGTGATTGATTTGGGTTGTTTTACATGGTGATAAATAACGCGAATGAAATCTAAGGGAATTCTCATTCCATTGCATTTTTGAGAGGGCCAATTTGCGAGCATATTGTTGACACGAGAGAAGTCTCTATCAAGAAACAAATATTAAACTTGGTTAGATATTTAGTTCAAACGAAGTTTATATGTGATGATTATGACATTTTTAAATAAAGCATTTATTTGTGTGAAGAATTTCTAACTTGTTGGAGGCATTGGATTCGCAACTCAGCTTCGGAAAATTCATTAGTGTGAGTTATAAGGCCATCGAGATTGGAAGAGACGTTTCCAAGATGATCAATAACAGTGACCATGCTCCTGCAGATGTACTCTTTTGTGTCGTCCACCACACTGCAACATTTTCCAATACCAATTTCTCACGGGTCAACACATCCACCAACCAAACAAACTATTTAATATAAATTAGAAAACACAAGCAACACAACAGTAACTACTAAACTCTTTTTAATACGTAACCTCTTAAAACAGCAACTAAAACACCCCAAACAACCACAATTATTGGAATACTCTATGCACAATATTTCTTAAGATTTTTATTTGAACTCAATTCACTCTTACAAAATCAGAAGTGAGGATTGTAATTAATTTGCATTTATAATTAGACACACACTATTTCAGTCTCCTACAATATGAAATTTTATACACATCCTAAGTTTTTTCAATAGTCTCGTATATAACTTTCTGATTCTTCAGTTTCAAGCTTATACACTTTCAAACACATCTGAATTCCATTTAGACACAAAAACAACTATGAAAACTGGATTTCAAGTCCCAGTGTGATAGCAAAGAATCCTATGTAACAATAGTTTAAGATGCTAATGAAAAGTAATGGCCAACCATAAGGTCTTGCCACGTGTTAATGACTAAGATCTTGCCACGTGTAATGGCCAAGCACAAGTTGAAAGAATCAAACTGCCAAAAATGAAAGCTAGCTTGAGGCTTAAGCGAAATACAAATAAGTAAAGTTCACAAAGAGCATGGTGAGTTTAGAGCACTCACTCATTATTCTCTTCACTTTTAGAGAAAGCTGTTTCACAGTACTCTGCAGCTTTGTATAGTTGAGACCTTAGTTCCCTCAGCTCCTGCAATGCAACCACCATATGCATGAACAAAAGATAGAACTTAAAAATAAAACTAACACATATAGTATTGTTGAGTCTAGATGTGAACCTGAAGAGACTTGTGAAAGCGCATGGTTTCTTCCACCTCAGTTTCATCTATAGACTTGACATTCATCTCCGTCATATTGCTACAGGCTTAATGCTTGTAAACTTAAGATCTAATATAATGCTAACTTTTCTGAATGAGGCTCATCAAATAATTATAAGAGGGTTTATGCAATGTGGCTTTTGGAGGCTTGTGATATGGTGAAACAAACAAGGCTCCTAAAAAACAGATTCTGAAGCCCATGACCAGACAGCACACACATTATCGAGCATGATGACAAACAAACAGTTTCAGTCCCGTGATATTCTGTTTTTTACCATGATGGGCATCTAATTAATTAAAACCTCAAAGTAATGACTCACAGTATAGTGCAATTACAGACCCTACTAGCACATCATTTCTTTAAAAATTGACAATCATGCAACAAAAAGTAGCTTATAATTACTAAGCATTTATTACTCAGTGAGATTGTCGTCTTGAGTTTTCTGATAAGCACAAGTCACTCGGTCACGTATATGATATATGTCGTTGCTAATAATATTTATAATTTATATTTTGAAAGGCACATGACCTGTTGGAGGGCTTATTGTGTTGGAGGCTTAAAGAGCTTAGTACATGCGGTGTTTCATATGTGACATGTATGTTTGTGTAGGATATATATATATATATATATATATATATATATATATCATGTGAACTTTTAATTAAAATAATCATAATCGTTTATGCATAGTTAACGCCTTTCACCTCACATGATTTTGGAACAAAAAGGAACACTTAACTTTAACACGGTGGCGAATAGGGACATATTTATATCAGCAACCTGTTAGATACAAAATCTTATTTTATTCGACAAACCTAGTGAGATTTAGAACGATCCTCGCTCTAAGTAAGCCTTGATTGGGTGAGTTATTACTACAAAACAACGGGAAAAATGAGTGTATGAACGGAAGATTTGGGTGAAGACATGATTGTTCTCACTACATTGACTAACATACAGAACTATAGACACATGAAGTACGTGTAGCAGAGTGGACGAGGTGGTTTGGTAAGGACCAAAGATTTGAACATCAACGTCACATGGTCACAAAAGTGTTGAAAGATACAAATTTAGTTACAAACTTGACGACGTGTGACTTTTGTTTATATCTTCAGTAAGGTATGCTACATGCAGAGATGCCTTCTGCTGTTCAAATTTGATTTAATTATTATTTGTTAACATGATATACAACCATATAACCGAAGAACTGTTTAATTGAAATTTGGTGTGCTGTCCATTAACTAGCAACAGTGGATACGTGTGGGCTGTTATGTAGCTTTTTGTATCAGTTTTGTATCCTCCTTTAGCAAACATTGACACACCCTGTGTTTGTTTTTGGATTGTTTATAATAACAAATATTTTCTTATAAAAAAGAAAGATAAAATTTGAAGCTGTGATGACGGCTAAATACCAAATAATATCCCGTCCCATGTGTGAGCAACAATTCAATGTTCTGAAGGCAGAAGTTAATTCTAGATAATAATTTAGAACTACATATTACCCGGCAATATAAAACTATATTGAAGCTTCACATAAGACCACTATGATAATTTCTAGTGCATGGCTCAAGATAATTAACACGGCAATGGGAACTCTATATCTGAAAGTCAATGGTACAACCACCAATCGATTCTGCAGCTTCAATGTCAGACAATATGGAGTTATTATCCGAGGATACCGGTGCTAAACAAATATCTCTAACACTTCTATACAATTCCTGAGGCGTTTCCCTTCTCTCTTCGTGGTTGACAAGATTCTGACGGTGTGATTCCTTTTCAGACGCATTTCTAGTAGTTGATCTTGCACGTTCTCCATTTTGCAAGTGTTTAGAGTCTAAGGAAAGGAAAGAAAATGAGGAGGGGATTAGTATAACATGAAGTTAATTGAAAGGAAAAACTTTATAATTGGCAATAAATAACGATGGCAAGCATTGGAGTAACTCTTCCCAATCATAAAATACAAAAGTAGGCATCAAGTTGTTAAACCATGCTCGTGTGCAAGCAGAAATGTGCACAAAAAATTAAGTTCTATGGAGGATTTTGAGGTATTCCATTCTGTGACAGATAACAGACATGTGTTTATCAGACTAATGACAATTTCATGCAACAGTTACTTGAAGCTTGAAATTAGTGAATATTTAGGTAGAAAGCTTAGCCAGTGAATATATATTGAGAATAAATGATGAGGACTTGAAGAGTTAGATCATTTTAGTGGTGCTTGAGCTACCCTCAGATTTTTAAAGGTAATAGTAATTATGTTAGAAGAACTGAACTCCCTGTGCCGTACAACGCATTCTAGTTTATTTTCTTTTTCTTTTGAGGAAATGAAATGAATTTTCTATTTTTTGTCAGTACAATTCAAAAGCCTCTGGTAGTACTTGGTTAATTGAGTGGAGAAGTGACTCTACATGAAAAGTGAATAATAAAAAGGGACCTAGATAAGTATATATAGAAGACCATGAATGTTACATAAGCAATTGCATAAAGGAAGAACAAATCAAGTCAAATTAGTGTTTTCACCTCAATGCACTCTCTAAAATGAAGAGGAACATAAATTTAGGGAGTAACAAGTTATTGCATTTCCAATTCTAACCTTCGACCATCTGAAATCCCAATGTTCATCCTCACATATAACAAGCTAGCTGAGTGTATATTAGTCCAGATGTACTTGGGTAGCATATGTGATGAAGAGTTAAGACAAGAAGCATCAATGGATTAGAGTTTAAAACACCTGTAGGAAAGTATGAATTTCTACTATATACCATGCATTTTGATAATTAATTTATTGCTGCTACTGCTGCTGAAAATTTTCTTTTTGACAACTATTTGTTACTTTTGGAAATACCAAAACTATCATGAAGTATAACATTTATCATTGAAGCAATAATAATTAAGACAATAAGTTGTAGAAGCAGCCATGTAAGTGCAAACCAGATAGAGTTCTTAGTGAGTTTGCCATCAATTACCTTTAAATGATGTGGAAGAATCTTTACAAGCTGTGTCTAGTTTGGCACGGGTAATGCACAACCATCTTCTTTCTGATTCATAATTAAGTCCTGTTTCAATTGGAATATGCCAGTGGCCTTCCTCTGATTCCTGTTACCACACAATTGCCATGTTATGTTTCCTTCTTTGTTTCTTTCTTTTCTTCACATCTTTATTGTTTCAAATTTAGATTTATAGACAAATATAATTTAATTTGTGTTCATGTTCGGCTGTTTTTCGAACAGGGTAAGAGCATACCTGAATTACAACAGAATAAGGAGGGGGCATGTGAAACACTGGACTACCACCATCAGAGAAACTGAAGCGTACCTTAAATTTGGTAGACAGGGATTCCAATGTTAGGATGGGCTTAAATTGCACATATCAAAGAAAGGGAGATTCATGACAGAACCTTATTACCAATGATTTAAACCTTGAATTGCAAATATATTTGTCTATATATGATTTAACTAATTACCAATGACAAGACCTTATTTCATCAGATATATAAAATCAGTATGACAACAAAAACAAAGATCTAATAGAAAACTCTTCTTTCCAAAGAGTACCTGATGCCTTTCTTTCCATTTTGGGAAAAAGTCATTTCCCAAAAGTTGAAATAGATGATCTCTCATCTCATCATTGGTAACAAGTAAGCATTTAAATTTTATAGCTGCATACAACCAGTACCTGAAACACAGGTTAGTAAATGCAGCACGGTATGCATAATCAGTTGAAACAGATAACCAAAAAATTAATAACATTTGTTCTTACCAGTCATCATTTGATCCTGAAGGTGTTGCATAGAGTGCATCAGCATTATTCCATTTATCAATTAATGCCTTATTGACTTGTTCATCCATTTTGTCTCCCTTGATGCGCTTATTATGCAAAATGATAAGTGGTAACTTCTTTGAAGGGAGCCTTTGGCGCATTTCATTGACAACAGCATTGATCTAAAGTTTTAATCACAGAAGAAAATAATTAATAACCATAACAAGAACAACAAGCAGGGAAGAAAAAGAGTATTTTCCAAGCTCAGTTACTTGCCTTGTGTGGCATGAACCTCCTTTGGCCAAAAAGGCCAACATTTGCAGCATCTATCACTGCTTCAAAAGGTCCATAGTAGTCAAGCCATTTCTGCAATGCACATTTTCATATATTCCAATCGCAACATCATCAATCTGTAATACTAATGAGATTAGATCAAATACACATTATAATAGTTTCTTACCTGAAATTTTTGGAAGTTTGAGCCCTTTTCTCTCATCATGGCTATAGATGCAACAGACTTGGCAAAATTTTCAGTTTCAACAGGATCAAGATCAATAGTGGTCAACTGCACTCCACAGCATTTACACTTTCCATCCTTTCCAATGGTTGTATGAGCAACTTCCCATTTCCCCTTACCCAACCAACCCTGCCCATGCCAGCCTCCACCATTATTTTCTATTGCTTCCCTTATCAATCTCTTATCCCATTTTCTCTTCCCAACTCTTGAAGCCTGCTTGTTCTCGAACCAATCAACAATCAAACACGCAGTGGCCTGAGATACTTTCCTCACACTACTTCTTATTTTATGCAACACATAGTAAACCTTGTCACCATTTCCAGCTCCTATGCTCACCCTCAAAAGAGCCTCCAACTCAGGCTCTTCAGGGTAGACACCATGCTCAAGCATGTGCTTTTCAACAGCAAATGCCTTCTCTACTTCCCCATTATTGCAAAATGTGGATAAAGCAGGACCGTAAGACCTTAACTTAGGACTTATCCCCAACCCCTTCATCTGTCTCACCATCTCAAAGGCCATGTCACCATCACCAACAGACATGGCCATTCGAGCCACCGCCGTCAGCGCAGCCTCATTCATTTCAACCTTACCCACACGCATATTCTCATACACCTCAAACCCTCTCTGCAGTGCATATCTCTTGACTTCCTCACTCACCAGAAAAACCCCATCTTTCTCAGAGGAATTCAAATCAGAACTTGACCCAGCATTGCAATCCAACTCAAAAGAAGAGTCCTTAGTGTCCATTGGTCCACTGAACCCCTCATTCAGAACCCCATCAGAGGAAACAAGTGCATTGAGAGTTCTAGCACCACTTCCACTTTTAGCCGGTCGAAGAACACCAACAGCTGCAGAAGAACACAGATACAACAACACAGTGTAATGGTGCTGCCCCAGTTTGACACCCTCTGAGATAGCTGAGTCATACAAGGACAAAGCCCCCATAACATCACCCCTTTTAGAACACATGTCCAAAGCGTTCTTCAACTTCACTTGTGGGCTATCCCTATCCTTTTTCCTCTTCCTCATCTTCTTTTCCACTGTCTCGGTAACCGTGCAACTGCTGCCACTGATGGTAGCTTTTGTTTCCAGAGAACCCCTGCAGTCTCTGAAAGAGAAAGGAGCTGTCTTGGCGAACCATGTAACGGTTTCAGACAGAGAATTTAGAAAAGAGTATCGAGTTGTTGCAGTTTGTTTTCTTGGGATGGAAATGAAAGTGACGATGTTGTTGGAAGGGCGAGGTTGATAGAGACAATAAAGGTTAGGCTTAGAGTAAGAGAAAGTGAGAGATTGTCGAAATTGCAGAGTGTTGAAGTAAAGGGCAAAGGGGGCCATCACCTACCTCACCACCATCTTCACCCTCCTTCTCAGATATTATATATTTTTTTTTTCCTTTACTGTTTAATCTGTTCATATAAGAATTGATTTTTTTTATATCTAATAAATGATAATTTCAAAATTATTAACTAATTAAACATCATTTTAGATGTGACTTTTAAGATTACTAATTTAAAATTCTGTAATTTTTAATTGTATAACACTACATAACAATTTAAAATGTCTTCTTTTTACTACAAATGTATTATAACTAAACTCTAAACTCAAAATTCATTTTGTCTGACATTATTAAAACTAGAAATAACTTATATAATATAATTTTGTGACTACTTCCATTTATAATGGTGAAAACATTTGCTTATGAGATGTTTTTTTTTTTTTTCAATATCATTATACCTTGATGAAAAAAATTAAAGTATGTTTCAAATTATACAGTTTAAAATATAAAAAAAACATATATTTCAGATTATATAATCTAAAATAAAAATATATTTAGTAGTTGATGTAAACCATTTAAAATATAATACCTTTAAATGACTTTTGCTTTTACCATTTATTGTTTAACATTAATGGTAATATGAATAGGTGCCCTTGTAGAATTTAATTTAATTGTGACAAAGAATTTATTGAGAAATTTTTATTTCAATTTTACCTTTTTTTAAAGTTGTCATATATATTTTTTATACTTATATTTATATTAATACAATTTATCATAACAAATTAATATTAGAATTATGTTTTTTTCATAAAGGTTGACTTTGAAAATTTATATGTAAAACTAACTTTGATTTATGATAGGTGAAGATACTTGAGCTCCTTACACACAAAAACGTGAGTTAGTATTAGAAGAAAAAAAAAAATTATCAATTAATTTTACATATGCAAAGAAGAACGAAATAATAAAAAATGTGAATAATATAATATTATTATGGATAGATAATGAAGTTTTAGGAGAAGTTTTAAGGAAAAAAGACTACCAATAAGATTAGTACAAAGTTTGAAAGTTGGTGAATGACGTAATTTTTATAGAATTGTATATGCTTGAAAAAAATAGTTATATAACATACAAATAGATGAATATAACTTCATTCAAAGACTTGTTAATTATTTTAATAAAGTTATCTTTAGTTTAAAAAATATTGATGTTGTGGTTGACGATTAGGAGTAAACTTCTTAGCTTTTCACCAAAAGTTTATGAAAATTGGAAGTTAAGACAACATTGCAATCTCAGAAATTAAAAAGGTATAATACGAATTCATACAGTGGTACATAATTGTTACAAAGAATGACTCAAAGAGATAAGTTGTCTAGATCTTAAAGAAAGATAAAACAGCAAGTACTTCATAGTGCAACAACTCACAAAAGGAGAAGTTGTCTAGATCACAAGTCACAAGATGTTACAATGTTTTGTGATTATCAGAGCATACTTTCATTTAATAAGAAACCAAATATATCATGAGAGGATAAAGCATACTAATATCAAGATACATTTCATTTGTGATGTTATAATACAAAGTGATCAAATAGTAGAAAAGACTGTTGGTTCTGATACAACAAATGACAAAAGTTCTTCTATCTATAATGTTTAAACATTGCAAGCGGTAATTGACACTAGAAATTGATTAAGTAACATGGCTAACAAAATAAATGACTTATATAAAATTCAAATCATGATGGAGATTTGTTATTTATGACTTAATTTTATTGATATATTTAAAAGTTGATGTAAACTCCTTAAAATGTGCAGCATTTAGCTTGTCCTAACAATTAGTTATTTTGTTTCCATTCTACACTATCATAACAACCTCCTCAAAGGCCCATAATATGAGAAATGTTAGTACATACACTCTAACAGTCTCCTTCCAAAACACTTTCCTATTAGATGCAATTCCTGAGTTCAGCTAAATAAGAATCTCATTTCCCATATGCTAGCAGCACTCTTCTACACTACAGTATGATATCTGGTTTGACGATGATTTATAAATACCATAGAACTGTAGTAATCATGGAAATAATAACAAGTAAAATGGATTAAATCCTCAGGTATAATGCACTCAAATGCATTACTAGTTAAGAAAAAATTTATCCATAGACTGGAAAAACCAAAAAAGATATTCCAGAAATATATGAAGATAAAATGAACTAAGCAATATGCAAGCAACATCAATTGCACTGCGTGTCCTCAAGTATGTCAGATGAAGGATCATATGTCGGTGGCCTCAATATTACAACAAATGAAAACATCAACATGAGCCTGACATCCAATGAAAATGCTACCTTGCAGCAACTAACTGCAGACAAATGCTGTCATAAAGGCATGGAAATACCTGTAAAATACACAAATGGAAGCATTGCCATGAGTTATTGTCATTCAGTTATTAAAGTTCGTACCTCAAATTAGATGGAAACATGAGATGGGTCAATTTTCTTATCAACAATGTACTTTAAAAAAAAAATACAGTGTACAGCAAGCCTAACATCAAAGATAGATATTTACTCATGCAGTCAACTTCTGTACTAGGACCCAATGATATTTATTTTGTTGAGTTGTAAAATATAATTTTATGAAAAAATTATAAAATTATATATTTGTCTTCTTGAGCGTCAGGTATCTCTAGTTAACAGTCAACACTCATACCCTGGAATGCACTTCAGCAAAACTTCATTAAAATAATACCACTATGATTTATTTTTTGCATTTTTCAGTCATAATGCAACTATCGTGGTGCATTTTCTATCAGATGACTAACAAAATCTGTCTGTCTATATATTTACTGTGAGCATAAGATCCAAAGCTTCCAAATTAAAAACAATGGGTAAAATGAAAACGATATTGACCAATTTACTGTATAATTTAGAAGAACTCCCTCCTCCTACCCCATGGTGCCAGGCTTCAGAACACATTCCCCTATCTGAGTAAATTCTATCAAAATATATATATACTTTCAATACCAAGTGCTGATCATTTTGGTAATAGTATCCCCTACAAAATCTTCACACAAGAAAGCTCAACCTCTAACCAACAAGGACCAAATGGTATGTCTATACAGATTAGCAAAGAAGCACTTTCAGTCGTTTTAAGCCATGCCTCCGTGAAAAACTAGTTGAACTCTAATGAAACCTTGTTTGGATGAATTTCTCCGCAAACACTTATAGGAGAAGAAAATAAGTAAATAAAATGAATTAAGCTTCTCTAATAAATTAGATCAATCTATGCACCTTTCTAGAACTCCCTCGTTTAAATTATCTAAAATCTAAAGTGCGTAAGTAGATTTTGACTTCCGAGATAAATACAAATTACAATTTATTTTACTTTCTTGTTTTCTTCTCCTATAAATGTTTATTGACAAGTTTAACCAATCAGACCTTTGTCACCCCACCTATGGTTCTAATTATTATGCAACTGAAAGAGGCAAGGGCTATTAGAATGATGTGCAACGAATTTCTTAAAGTAATGTCATAAATCCAAAAGAACACACACCTTGAGGAACTAGCCCCCAACCCATAGACTCAACAGACAAGCTTGACACTAATCGAGCTGAAGCCACCGCGCTATGAAACGGCATCATTGATTCCAAGCTTCCCAACTCCACCGGTAACCTAACCAACCAAATTACAAAGTGTAATTAAAACAAATGAATAAATAAAATCACAGAAAAATGTCATATATGTTTTCAAGAACGAAATGCTAATGTAAAAATCCAATCTTGTTCTATTGGGGGATGAAACGAAGCGTGAGGGAGATATGGGCTCACCGGAAAGTGCGAGAAAGGCGGCGCGTGGAGAGAGAAAGTGGATTGGAGTGAAGAGAGAATGAGGGTTTGGTTAAGTTGTTGTGAGCAAGTGTCTGTAACCGAGACGACAACCTACACAAAACCTTCGATGATGCCATTGTTGTGTTGGTTCTGCTGAAAAAGTGAAACAACTACAGAGTATGAAACCTTCGCCTCTCCCTATACAATGTTCCCAGAATATTACCAACGCAACGATGCCGTTTCCAATTTTATTGTATTTCTCTTTTTCTTTATGGATCCTCTATATTTTCTTTTGCCATATCTAAGAAAGACATTTCTAACCAAGACCTTATAACAATAAATTATTAATTAATTAATGCTGATAATTTATTGTATACAAATCATAAAATTATTTAAAAAATTGTGGAAGTTTAGTGATAGATGTCTAGGATATTTTTAGTATACGTTTCTGCATTACACAAGTTTACTGTTTGTTTAATTCATAACCTGAGAATGCTTTCTCGTTTTATCATCTTTTACGCATAAAAAGTGTAACCAATATTTCTCCTTACAAATAAATATTAAATCATATTTTCTTTCTTCTTTACTCCTTCATACCAAATTTATGGAGACTAAAAATTGGATAATTTATATTATTTTTAAGTTTTACAATGTGAAAATACATTTTGGATGCATCAATCAAAGATGTATTCTTGATCAAACAATTTAAAAGTTAAAAGAATTTGAAATGAGAATTCGAATAAGTCACTTTTAGAAGAATTGTAATAATTAAATTATTTAGAAAAGGAGTGTACATATTACGTGTATTTTAATAATTTAAATTTAATTTTCGGTACGATATTTTCAAATTGTACAAAGATAACAAAATATTGTTTGTTTGGTCTATTATGAAAATGTGATGGTAACTCCCATTAATTAATTCATATGTATTTAAATCAAATTTAATATTATCATGTACTTCATTACGATATTTGTTCAAAAATCGATCATCCATTATACTTTTGATAATCAAATATATTACATTTCAAAAAAATCAATTAGCCATATTATTTAATTGAGAAAATCAATTAATATTACTTGCAGTTATATTATTTCCTCATCAGGTTATTTTGGGCCTTTTCTTCATACATCCCATTATTACTATCTGCATGCCTCCGCTGCTACCGTCGTCACTGCCACCATCTGCACCTCTAACAACTAGTTTCTCCATTGTCGCTGTATTCTTTGAGAGCAGAAAGAAGAGCGAGAGAGAGTAAAATTATGGGTTCGAAGAGAAGCTTCTTTTAAAAAATTTATTCTGAAAAGTATGAGAGAGTAAAATTATGTATATTTTAGAAAACTTTTTGTGAAAATTATGTCTTGGAACACATCTCATGTTGTGGAAAATTTCTTTGGAAAACCATCTCATATTCTGAAAAGTTTCTTTCAAATATTCTGTTCAAAAAACTTGTTATGTATATATTTCATGTTTTATAAAAAAAACTCTGTTATAAAAATCTTGTTTTGGAAATTATGTTCTAGAAAGTTTATTCTAGAAAACTTTCAAAATAGATAATCTGAAAGTCACCTTTTTTTAATGATAGAATAGTTATTTTGAAAACTTTCATTAAAGGGGTGCAGGAAGAAAAAACCCATTCAATTTTTACTGTAAATAAATATACTAGGTACAACGTATTAAAAATTCTTCGTTGCGTATTAGACACTAATAACTGCATATATACTATATTTCTACGTCTTAATATAAATCTCTTTACGAGTACCTCTCTAATCGCCACGGCGAAGCAAATTGGGTGCTCGAAAACCCTTTACAGGAAGCAAGAAGAGCATATTACAACAGAAAAGCATGTCATCGAAACCGTAAAAGCAAATACGTTTATTTATAACCCAAATTACTTTAAAAGTTAGATAAAAATAATGATCGTTTTCTTAAGATAAAATCATCCAAACACAAATTAACCCCGTTATACGTAACAGAAAATATCATCACATAAGGAAAAGAACAGATTAGCTGGAAAGGGCAGGGACTAGTCTTACCTGTGATGAAGCCCCAACACTACCTAACGAGTAAAGAACAAGTTTGCATTTGTCACTTTCACAACAATAGACTAGACAAACAACACCGTCAATCTAAAACACACGCTAGGAGGCCAAGCCGAAGTCAGTCACCACATTAAGTTATAGAATATATTGGCTTAAATGCTGAAGAATTATTGGCTTAGTACTAGCTATAGAATCAAATTATCAAGATTTGGAGAAATGTAATTAAATTAAGCTAGATTGTAACAAAACTACAATTTATAATGTGCTCTAGTTCAAAGCGTAAATTCTCTTCATTTTGAATACAATAATGAATGAGGCCAAAGGAAGGTAAAGGGGGAAAAAACTCTAGAAAGGGGAATTAGGTTACATTGCTTCTTTTATGAAATTACAAGTCTGCAATTTACAAGTTACGTCGAAGCAAAGCAATTAATTCAGATTTCTATACTTGAATGACCGGAGAAGAAGAATAAAATTGATAACCTAAAAAATTGATCCTATTTGGACTAATTGGTGGGCCTGTGTGCTTGACAGTTGACGGCGCCTTCAAAGAGAAACAACATAACGAAGAATGAAAGTGTTTTTACAGTTCAGAGTTGTAGCACACCTTCACACAATATTCTTCCACAGTTATCTCTGCTCATCTAAGTTAGATTCCTTTTCATATCTATTTTTCAGGAATAAGACTACCACCAGGGAGCGGAGATGTAGAAGTAATGCTGCCCGCAGCTTTGGCAACACCATTATTAGTGGTTCCCTGCTGATGCGCTGTCTCAGTACTGGCATTTCCGTTGCAATTGTTGTTTGGGTCCTTTTGACTCTCTAATTCACTTCTAGCTAATGAAGAACACTTTGTTTCTGAAATTGGGAATATAAAGTAGAAATTAGCAACATCAAACAATAAAGTAGGTAATGCAAAAAATACACAAGATATACTAGGTTAGAGTATGTATAACCATAAATAAACACTTAACATGTACTGAGACAAAGAAGGAATCCAGCACATCAATTTTGATACTTTGAGCACACAAATCGGAAATTTCAAAGCCATGTCAATAGACCTAACTATAAAAAAGCAGGGCCAACAAAGCATTAATAAACAAGAAAGAAACAGCTGGTTAATCTATTTATCTTGATGTCCACTTTACATCAATAGACACCACCATTTTCAATCCATGAGCAAATCCCGTAACTTTGATGCGCTGCTGAGAAATCAACGGAATATGAATAGAATGCTCTTAGCAGTGGGGAAAATATCGTGCAGGGATGTGATATAACTAAGGTATATTCTAGGAGGAATAAGGTGGTACGAGGATCAAGCTTCAAGGCCCAGAAGGGAAGCAACAATGGAATCATGAAGAATATTCATGTTAGGGATGTGCATATTAATGAAATGAATGGACAGGGCGCCAGAAAGTAAATGGATCAGAGGAGATTCATGTGAGGAGTGGAGCATAAGGGGTAGTAAGTGAGAAAGGAGTAATGCCGATATAGTGCTATTTTTCCTTTGCTGTATTTTCTTATCTTAGTGAAATTGTACACTGTCTCTGGACTGATATTGGTATCAGACTCAAAGAAAGTCAGTTTATATATAAAGAATACAGGTTTAGCTTCACAGAAGTAGAACTCAAGATGGTAACAAAGACATATCAACTAATGGAAAATAAGAAAACGGTTATTGAGATAGTTGTCAATGTTATTGGGAGGGAGTCTGTTACTTGTCTAAATTGAAAGTTGAGAAGATCCATTTTGTAACAGCACCAGTGCTAATTGGATTTTATGAAAATTTTGCAAACAAATTATAACTCAGATCAGATTAAAGTATTAACTTACCATTTATTTCTCCCATAGTGATAACCCTATTGAGAAAGTCTCTAAATTTTGTCAAAACAATCCTTTCTTGCTCGGCATAGACCTCAGTCGTTCCTTGTCCATATCGCGGTTGCGAAGATGTGTTGCAAGCATGCGCCCTTGATCCAATAGGGGAGGCAGAAGTCATGAACATTGTGTCTTGCTCATCGCACATCAATGCTAAGGTTCCAGGAGACATTGGCCTCCCTTTTGGGACATCAGCACCATCTGAACAAGAATTATCTGGGCTGATTTTATCTGTCTGGTTTGCACTCAAACAATCATCATCAGCCATAGGTTTCTCAACATTAGCTTCCTTTTTGTTTGGTAATTGCTCTTGACTTGAAGAAGCAAGAGAAGTTTCTGTGTGATCTTCTCCATGCTTATCCATTAATTTTTTCTGGTCTGTTCACCGTAGTAAAAGTAATTGGCCAGAGAACATAAGTCAATAATGTGCAGTTGTAAATTGATAATGCTAATCACTTGACTGGAATCACCAATTATACAGAAAGCTAGAAATTTCTTGCCCACACAATCTTTTCTTCTAATACGTGTAAACCCATGGACCACAAGTATTAGAGTCTGTTTGGTTGTAGGAAATAGTTTTTGTTTTCAATTTCTTAATTTTTTACTTACGATTATGAAAACGCCTCATGGCTTTCACCATTTCCAAAACAAGACTCTAGAAGCAAAATAAAATGAAAGTTTTCATAATTATTATGATAGAAACAAAATATATAAAAAGGAAACACGTCCATAAACAAAATATTTCCTTTTCATGAACTGTTTCCTAATCATATTTCTACGGCGTAACATGAAAAATTTAGATGCTCAAAATTTTCAATACTCCAGCATCTTGAGCTTTGCACTCCCTCCCTGATTCCAAAACTCAACAAACAACTATTCAGTTGCAAATAATATCAGCACAAGGGCAGGCTACCAAACATTTAGAGATCACGTAGAATTAATTCCACTTCAAAATAAATAACTTTAAAATAATTGCACTTCCTTTTCTGCTTTCCCATTTCCCATGAAGGAAACTATTGTTTGCAGGTGCATTATCAATTAAATCAGGTCGAATTCTGTAATTTATTATCTAGCTAACTAAATCCTCAAACTAGTTTGATGGCACATAAACAACATGGTGATAAATAAAATGCTGAACCTTACTTTGGTTGAAAACTTGTTTAGCTTTCATTTTGTCATGCACTTGAAAAGCAACAAATTAGAAAGTCTTATCAGATGTAACAATTCAATTTGAGCACGCAGAATTAAACCATGTATAATGTTCACTCATTATATGGAAGAGAAAAAGCAGGGAAAAAGTGGGAGACAGAAAACCTATTCTCTGTCAATACCACACTACTCATAAAGAAGAAACAAAAAACAACACTAATGATACTTTCAAAAAATATGACGCAATTCGTAATTGACAATGTAGCATGTCAATATACCCGTAAATGTCTTGGCGGCTTGTCCCGACACTAGCACCAAAACTGAGCAAAGTTCCTTCAGGTGCTGTGGTTGTATGATGTCTGCTAAAAGAGACCTTCAACAATAATCAAGTTAATTACTAAATTAAATAAATATATTTTCATTTCATAATATTTAACCAGTCATACCTGTACATTAGTTTTGAAGGACCTAATGTTGATGGTCCAACACGAGCACCTGGGATAGGTGACAAGGATGAGGAGGGTGCAGGAACTCTGACATTGTTTGCCTGGTGAACATTAAAGAATATTTATCATTTACAACATTATTGTATATGGATTAGATATAAAAAAGCGCCATTATACTTTTCACTCTAAAAATGCAGCAAGCTAATTCGAACTTGCAACTCATGGAAGAACTTTTTCTAGACCAGACGTCAAGTCATTGGGGTATTGAAGTGAAACTTTCAGTATCAAAGAAGCAGAGTTGATTTGTATTTATTCCTTCACAATTAAAATAAAAGGTTGACATTGTTATGTGCCTCATTAAGTAAATGTGATACTTAAGACATGAGATCATCCCACCCACAAGGCCAGTCTTTGGGTATGAACTTTCCTGATGGGCTTGAGTCACAACAAATGGCACTTTCATTGAGGCCAGTTGACATGGATGGGGCAACCTAGACATGGTAAACAGCAACCAGTTTAAGGCTTGCTCTAAGTGAAACCCTAAGCATGCAAAGGAGTCAGACTTTGACTGGATATCCAGAATGGCCATAGTGAACACAGGCTTTTGAATTAATGTAGGATATTATAATCCCACACAGAGCAAATATGGAAGCATATTGTGATACTTAGGCTTTGAGGCCCTCCTGCCCAATAGTTAGCTTTTTGAGATGGGCTTTCCTTCTGGGTTTGAGTCGTACTAGAAGCATTGGAACAAATCAAAGGAAGCATGTCTCAATTAAATACAGACTAAATCAAATTTAAATGCATCTTTCACGTTTAATTTAAAAATACAAACTGCTATTGCATAACTGCAAATATTACAGTCAAGTAATATTAAGTGACTGTAAATTGTAAAACTGCACTAGCTTTTTGTCCCCATTTTCCCAATTTAACTGATTTCCCAAGTTAAAATAAACCTTAAACATCATTAACAAATTTCACCTGTTGTCCCAGCCTGCCAAGTGATGGATCCTTGATGGTTGACCCAAATAAGAGATCCTGACCTTTTCTTTTCTTTGATATTGGAGGTGATGAATAGCCAGAGGAACCAATAGCTCCAGTTATGGCAGCATTGGCCGCCTGCTGAATATACACCATGTTGTTATTTTGATCTCCATGGAACAAAGCCTGTCTCTCTTCACTACCCTCAAAGTTTTTGCAATCCATGCATTTACAATTTTCAGAACAAAGAATGTTGGCTTGGAAGCACTCACAATACTTCTTGAGGCATCCAGATTTTTTACAATGGCATCCCTTGTTGTGCTTTCCCAATATCAAAATTTCACCAGCATCCTCCTACATTTATTTTGATGTCCAAAGATAGTCAGCAATTGAAAAGTAAAAAAAAAGTAACACTTTTACCAGTACTAGAAAAAATACTAACTTCTGAAGAAAATTCATTTGTTTATAGTTTTACACTTTAGGGCATATATAAGTGAATCTGTCAGCTGTTTTAACAATAGGTTACTGTCATACAAAAAGTTTATACCTTAAAAAGACAAGTTTGTGTCGACAAATGAGACACATGCTTGAAAAAACTCACTTACTTACCTGAGCCCTGAGTATGCTTGTATGACTAGATTTAAAGAAAAAGCAAATAAGGAAACTAAAATGAGATGTAATGATTTCATTGACACAACATTTTAGGGGATAAAAAAATGAATTATCTAAATTATGGCTTGTTGAAAACAACATCAACAGAGTGATAGGTAGGGGATAGAGACAATTAATATAACAAGTAAAGATATTTAATACAAAAGAAAATTGCTTATTTCAACAAAATTATAAAACCCATAAATGGTTGAGTCATAAGCAAAGGCGTGATTCCGTAATTATGGAATGATGCACTTGATGGAACTTAAAATTATGCAATGGGGAAAACATGTACACAAGCAGAAGTGACCTCCAATTACAATGAAGAAGTTTTGCATATAAGTAAAGAATGAATTTAAAGAAAATTAATAAAAGATAACAAGAAACCTGTCTCAGAATGAAACCCGATAAGGTTTTAAATTTCTAATCAATAAAAACAATACCTTAAATCAATGCTAATGATCCACAATATAAAACATGACACGCAACACTAACATTTAAAAAAGCTAAACCGACCACATACCCTGTTATCACGTGTGCCATGAGGGCTGCTTGCAATTTTTGGCCTGAACGCATTTGGATTGCGTTCCAAAGTAGCTTCCACTGCTTCTCGTCTAGCAGCTTCATTTTCCACATTGTTATAACAATTTACACAGTTGCAACCATCACAATATATTCCCGAAGCAAAACATTCACAATATCTGCGCAAGACATTTCAAACATTAGCTGCACATAACTTACCATTCCACCAAACAAGTAACAAAAGCACAACAACAAGATGACAGAGAAAGCCAGAGTATTTCACTTACAGCTTCAAGCATTTTGAATGTTTACAATTGCACTGCTTTTGCTTCTTGGGAGTTGCTTCTTTAACTTCAAAGCCAGGCCTCGGTCTCGACTTTGGAGATTCTGGTTTCCTGAGTAAAACAAACTTTAATTGAAGACCAAAGAGCAGAAAACCAAACACCAATTCAAACAGTCAACAAACACCTTAGCTGGAAAAAAATTAAAATAAAATTCAATTCATATTAAATTAACCAAAACTGCTAATAATAATAATTATCAGTCACTTCTTTCTCATTTCCCAACCACCGAAACCCAAAACCAGAAAGGAAATTTCCTATCCAAATCTTCACAAGCTCTGACTGCAACTCAACTTCATAACTAACAAACAAACACCGCGCATGCATTATACGCCCAAACAGAAACATCAAAATCGAAACTTTACTCACAATCCCAGAATTTCAAAAAAAAAAAAATCAGACATTTTTCAAGAAAAAACACAATTAAACCTTCCTTTTCTCAGAAATTTGAAATTCCATGAGAAATGAAAAAAAATAGAAACATGTACAGAATTCAAGAACTCACCCAACCCTGACGGAAGCAGAAGGCGGCAGCGGCAAAACCACCGGTGGCTGCGGCGGCATCCCGCCGAAGCCGGTGAAATCGAGCTGCCTGGCGAGCTTCTTGGCGGGAACATCAGACGGCAAAAGCGCATTCGCGACGACGTCGTTAGGCACAACATTCTTGGGAGCACAATCACTCCCCTCACCTTCCGCTTCCCCCATTAAAACAATAACTTAAAAAAAAAAAAGTAACAACCTCACTCACTCCACTCTCCGATTATCGACGATGACATCAACAACAATCAGCAACAAATTCATCAAAAATTAAGCTCAAATTCAGTGGTTTCAGATCCACACACCACGCGACTGCGCGTGCAACTCTCGAATCAAGACAATTCGATCCAAACACCGACACAACACAACAATAGAAAGAACAAAAGCAAGAAGAAGAAGAAGAATAAGAGTCTGTGATTAAGAGAACATAACAGAAGAGAGGGGCTTCGTGTTTCTTTCGTTGGTGCTGTTCGCGTTCGCCCCTCTCTTCCTCCCCCTCTCTCCCAAGCTTTTCAAATTCAATTTTCGTAAATATTCAACGGCCAGATCTGCTTCCCATCTTCATCCCACGCTCCTCCGTTAAAGTGCCAATCCTGCGGCGCAAATTCATAGAAGCCTCGCTCCTCTTTCCTCCTCTGCCCTTCGATTCAACTCTCCCTCTAAACCCTTTTTTATATCACTCGTTCACGGTGGACACGTGTGCGTCTTCTATCCCGCGCCTCTATTTGCTTCGCTGTGGGTTATAACAGCGGATTCCGCTTTGGGGTTAAACCTAAAATGTAAATAAACAGGGAATTTGGCGCTAAAATAAAGTGGTCCCACACCACTTGTTGACTTCCCATTGCAATTCTTCTGAGCTAACTTCATTATCATTTCATAAACATTATGCAACAGTTAAATTACTAAAAAAAATCAATGATAAAGCATTTAATATCTTTTAAATTTAATTGAAATTAAGATACTATCTTCTAATTTTATACATGAAAAAGTTTAAATTAATTAATTTTAAAAATCAATTAAATTATGTAACAGATAATAATTGGCGTGAATAAATATTTCATATTTATAGTATGATAACTTTAAAAAATTGTAACACAGTACTTCTTTTCCTTTTTCCGAGGCCAATTGCAAAAATTGGTAAAGAAAATGAAATGTGATTTTTTTTTGTTGGGTAATAAATTGAAAAGGAAATGACATGTTTATATATTTTTTGTGAGGAGGAGTAGATGACAATTCCAAGTCCACCTGGCTAGTGAGTGTGAAAAAGCTTTGAAGGGTTTGAAAACCTGAATGGAACTACCCACTACAATTGGACCATGAAAGACACACCACCACTTCGAGTAGCCCAATATGAGCCAACATGAGACTTCATCATAAAAGTCAATACATTATTCGATTCCTTTTTAGGTGAGAGTTACAAAAGGCGCCATCATCATCATTCTCCATTTTCAATTAGTGTGATTATCATTAAGAAAACACCATCAACTTTGATGACAATACAAACGGTTCAAATGTGTTAATCTGGGTATTGGGAAATTGCAAGAAATGTTAGAAATTATAGAGAATGAATCTATACTGTTCTGATATGTTCCGACAAAGAACCAATGTACAAACCATGCATACGTCTGAGTCCTTTTAACATAAGTTTTTCATCATCAAATCACATGACCTTGTTGGTTGTTCCTTTCTAGTATTTGAGTATCTGTTTTACTAAGATAGATCTATAATTGATGTAGCATATTTGTCTTTGAAGTATGAAATTAGCTTCTTATACTTCCATTTCAGAACATCATTGCGTACTCTCACTATTATATACTTTTAGAAGGTAATTATTAATTTTAGTTTTCTATATTTGTTTTGCTGGAAAATTGAGAAAATAGATTCAGCATGGACCATAAAACTAGACATCAAGATTTTCAGATAGCCCTTGTCAGTATTTAAAGAGTGTCAATACTAGAAGTCATATTTAGATTACCATTTTCACCAATTTGTTGCTAATATTTGTTTTATCAACCAATATTTAACCTGTCTACTAGACATAATACATGTTTACTTTCTTCTATATAAATTTCACAATAAACAAATACGTTTAATATATGAATAGATCATGTTTAAAATTCATACTAAATAAATATATTTGATATATAAATAATAATTTAGATTTATAGTCAAGTATTTAAATTCGAGATATAAGGTTGTTTGAACTGTTAAAATTTTTAATTTAAAAAAGAAGATAAAAAAAGTATTCTGAGTTAATCATATGTTAATTAATGCTTGATGGACCTCAGTGATTCATTCTAGATTTCGTCTAATTAATGCTTTATTTAATTTCGAGGAAAAACAGAGGCAGAGGGAAAAAATGTAAAACAATAGTGAAGAAATGAGTTATTTGATTAAAATAAAATATTTATTTATTTATTATTATTATTGTTATTATTATTTTAATTACTCGTTTACTATTATTATTATTATTGTTAATATAAAAAACAGATAAAAAATAGTCTTTTAGAGATGTTTTCAACTATAAAATATATTACACATAATTAATTATGCATTTTTATTTATTGACAAACTTGCAGAGAAAGAGGAAGGGTTCTCTTAGTACTCGATACACACGTTTTATCTTCACTTCTACTGTTCCAAACCAATATAACTCTTTTATTTCTTTCTTTCTCTTTTGTCTTTGTGAACAGGAAATCAAAGGGAGTGTAAGGAAGAAGATTAAGATAAAATGTATATTCATAATAATTTTATTTTCACATGTATCACATTCTTCTTTATCTGGTAACTGAAATTGAAACTAAAATTCTAGTTTTCAGCTCTTTCCACGGAATTTTCATTTGTCATTGCTTCCAGGTTGGTTTAATTTTATGCCTGTCACGTTTGAAGATATTTTCGATAAATTTCCGCCACTGTTGATGGCAAGGGATTTGTTCATGAATAAATTTTTGAATTACAAGTCTCCCTGAAATTGAGGAAATTATTTGCCTCGACAGTAAGTTTTGCAAAGGTGATATATTTTTCAGCAACTTATTTTTCCTTCCATGTTTTAAAGAAGAGGGAAATTTATTTACTAATAGAAATGAGAGAAGATACCTGCTGAATAACATTTCATTTTGGAAGAAAAAGAGTAAGGACTCAGGAGCTGTCTAATAGCTTCAGTTGAATGCTTATTAGATGAGTAAAAAGATTCTTGTGTTGCAAAGATAGTGTACTGAAAATAAAAATCCAGGAATTAGCTTTATAAAATTTTATTTAAAATGATTTATTTAAAAGTAGAATCCAAGTCACATTCTAGTATTATACTGATTCCAAAATTACATAAATCAACAGAGTTGAGTGTGATAGGAAATTACAAGGCTAAAGAACCTGCACTTCAAAGGGATTGTTCATCCTTTCTTCCACATCAGAGAAGCAGGGCTGGGCTGACGAGAATCACAAAATATGCTAGCATGACGAGAAGGACCTTGAAGAGGCACAGAACAACAATAATGCAACTGATGAAACATTGAGAACTAAAGAAGATGATTTCAATTATAGATGTTTATAATATATAATCTGTTGTTAATGTTCTGTTTTTACAGAATTTGTACTTCTTTGAAGCAAACGATGATTGATTTATTTTGTTCCTTTCCTGATCATTTAATTATGTATTAATGGCTCATTTTGCAGGTGTGATCGTACCTGAAGATCTATTCTAATTCTTGGTGTTTTTGTATATTTCCTTTGGTGTTCCATGATAAATTGTATTTTAAATAAAATTAGATACAGAAAAATTATCTGTTGCTACCACTACTGCCCCTGGTTAATCAATAGTTTCATCTCTTGGTCTAGAAATTATGAACAATATTGCTTAAAGGCTAGTTGAATGGGATCTAGAATTTGGCAGAGGGAACTGACGCTGATATCAGTGTTTCCACGCTGAGCAACTGTTATACTTGAGAAGACATTACGAAATTGCTTATAGCCCCATAAGCATTTTTTTCAAGTACTTGTTATGTTGTTAACCACAGTAGCATACTTTACTCTCAGTTTGTTTTTCCTTGCAGTATTGATCATTCCCTCGGTGCATATAAATAAATAGTACTTACACGCATCAGTAGTTTAAGGATGTTACTATTTTGTCAAAATTGTAGTAAATGTGCTGTTAGACATTATTGAAAAGTGAATGATCGCGTGTACAAATTTTAAGAACTGGAATAAGGGTAATCGCATAGCAGCAAATTGTATTAGGGCTTAACATTTTAAAGGAAGAAATTTGGGTAATTATGGCGGTCCAAACTAAGCTTGATCCTCCAAAACACAGTTTTAATTTCCATGAAGGAATATCAGGAACTTTTTCCTCTTATCAGACACGGTAGCATGGATTTAAAGCGAATTATAAATATCATGAAGTAACCCATCCGATTTCCATCATTTTCATATTCTATTTCTATGTACTGTTAAAGATGATAAGGTATGGCGTGCTTTTCTCCGTTGAGTGATTGAGACAAAATACAATTATGTAAAGAGACAAAAACAGGTCATGGAAAAAAAGGTTCGGAGTTAGTTAACAAGAGGAAACTAAATTATATTCCTCTATTCAATTTGTGTTAAATTTTGTAAGTTCACAAAGAGGCATGCTGATATAGCTGGAATGCAGAACCTGCCAGTTCCAATCATATAGTCTCTGTTTATGGGTTGTTTTATAGATATAAATCCTCGTGCAGTAAGTTGTTTACCAGGCCATGCCATGACAGGAATAAACACAAAAAATAACTAGCAGGTACTAATACGCTACATCTGTAAATACGAAAAGATACAAGTCCGTGTATTACAACAGCTATGAGTGTCGTGGTCAACTATGAATATATGTTAACACAGTCCATCAAGCTTTTTTCAATAATTTATCTCTCTGTTCAGAAGTGAGTATCAAATCAGAAAAAGAAAATCTAATCAATATTCTCACCAAATAAATTACCAGTCGAACAACACCACACAAAAAGGTAAAGGGAGGTTCCAAGGATACAGTGTACCTTGAATTCTTCAAGGAAACTGTATGGAGAAACCGGTACCAGTTCTTGTGATATTCAGAGGGCCAAAGTCATCAAAATCAGAATCAGATTCCATTTCATCCAAATCACGCCACCCACCAGGGGAATCCTCGTCTTGCCCTTTTCTGTTAAGAGGAACTGGCAGCTCAGAAACCAGCACAGGAAGAGGCTCTTCATTAAAGTACTTGTCATGAATCAACTCCATTGCCGTAGCCCTCTTAGCAGGATCATAACAAACAAGTCTTTTCACCAGAGCCACTTCATCAGGGAACCTATTAGGCAAACAGGCTTCAATACCAGTAGGGTTTTCCACCTTGCTAAAGGAGATTATACCATAATCAGGAAGTTTAGAACAACCAGCCCAAACACTCTCGTCAAGGTTACCCAAAACACTAATGATTCTACTGATCTGGTCAATATCAGCAGCTCCAGGAAACAAAGGCTGCAGAGTTAAAAGCTCCGCAAATATACATCCCAAGGACCACAAATCAACCTCCAAACCGTAGTCTCTGGATCCATAAAGCAACTCAGGAGCCCTAAACCAACGAGTCCCAACACATGAAGTGAAACAACCAAGTTCTTTCTCTTCATCTTCCCTGTCTATGTCACTTGTGGTGCACGTTGCATTTCCATCGTGAGTATTAGTACTAGTATCCTTATTATCAATGTCTCTAGAATATTCTTCATGATTATTAGAAGCATCAAATCCAGGCTCCGTGAGAATTCTTGCCTGAAAAAATAGCCCATCAATTCAGTACGTATTTGCATTCACATTGAATCATCCAGAATTTCGTTGATACGATAGTTAACCAAATTTTGTAAACGTTCATGTGTTTGGTTTCGCTTTTTGAGGAATTGAGCGTGTATGTATGTCTTTGGGTGAGTGTTGCAAAATTGATTCTGTAAAGTTAGTATAGATGAAAATTTATTTAAAACTGATTTATTCTAAAGCAAATTAGAAGCTAAACTCGCTATGAATTTTCATTATTTAATACAGAAGCCGTATAAGTTACTTTAACTCGAAATCAACTGCTCAAGCTGAAACTAGATGTATAAAAATGTACTAAAAAACACATTAATGATTATTTCCAAATTCTGTGTAATCCAACATGTAACTAAACATACACTGAGTTTTTGGTGTTGATTTTGAGTTGGAACAACTTTAGATTTTTTTTCATCATCCTACTAAATTGATTTTAAAATAAAAACATGGAAACGTTATCACATCACTTCATAAACAATTTTAACCGAATTCAGTTTTGCAAACACTCTCAATCAAGCGGTCAGACTGTTCAAAAGTCAGGGTTAGGGTTTTGTGATTGTCGATAATGAGAAGAGATTACCTGTCCAAAATCGGCGATCTTGAGGACGCCGTTTTCGGAAATTAAGAGATTGGAGGGCTTCAAATCACGGTGGAGGACCATGTTGCGGTGACAGGCGTCGATGCCAGAGAGAATCTGGATCATCCAGCGCTTGAGCTGGCCGGCGGGGAGGGGCTGGTTGGCCTTGGCGGCGTCAGCGATGACGGTTGCCAAGTCGGTCCTGAGGAACTCGAGGACGAGGACGGCGTCTTCGTCGTCGCGCCAGAAGTACTCGTGCAAAACGATGACGTTTGGGAATCCCTGGAGGAGCTTCAACGCATCGATTTCTCGGAACGCGGACTGGTAGTCGTGGATTTCTTTGAGGGCGACGATGAGGCCGTCGGAGAGGCGACGGCCGCGGTAGACGTCGGCGTAAGCTCCCGACCCGACCCGCTCCATGACCTCGTACTTGGCGATGATCTCGGATCGGGTATGGATGCTCCAGCTCTTGGGTGGAGGATCCATCTCCATACAACACACTCTCACTAACACTGCCCAATGCCTATGTCCCTCCTACGTTTTTTCATACACATATAAAAATATATAATAAGGTTTTAAGCCTTAAATTAAATGTATGAATTTGTTTATAGTATTTGTCCTCATAACAATTAACTGGCTATTATTAGCACTATTATTACTAGATTTGTTTAAATGATAAGTGAGTGATTAAATTAGTAGTTAGTACCTCTGAATTTAAAAGAGAATCCGCACGTTTTCTAGTTGGACCAACTATTGTTTGACACGTGTGTAAAAGCACGCTTTAAGTGAAAAATACGTTGTATTATACTCAGCCCAACGAAAGGGTAATCAGGTTTCCAACGACGGATCAAAGGTAAGGAAAAAAAAAAGAAGTACTTCATGTCATTTCGTATGGTGAATTGGCCTTATTTTTTAACTGTTGATAGAAATAATTTTGACAAAATTGTTCTCAAATATTGAAAATTATGCTAGTTTGAATTGGAATGTATTTTTCACATTAAAAAGTGCGAAAGTTAATTCTTTATAATTTCTAAAATTATAAGTTAGATTTGGTCAGCCTTGTGTATCATTCCGTATCAACCTATTTGTTGGAAGAAACAGATCATACTGGTCGAAACTGAAATTACAGGCATTAAAATACTTTTTTACACACTCTTAAGTATGTGAATTAAAATACTTGTAAATAGAACTCTATTTGTCCAACCATACTCAAACTCTTTGCTAAACCATATAAGCAGCATTGAGGCACTAACCACATAGCAGACATGTTCACCACTCCTTTCCATATTGCCTCGTTCCTTCTCTTCCTCTCTACAAATGTTGCCACTACAATGGCTAAGCATGAGATAAATATCCCAAGTCTCATTTGAATATCCCAAGTCTCATTTGATGCTGAACAGGGAGTCATTAAGGGAATTAGAATGCGGCGATAAACAACCAAGCATGTAAAGAAAGTATTCGCACAAGACAAAGACAAAGACATAGTTGTTGGTGGTGTGAGATTTCGAGTGCAAAGTCTAGGTCTTATATTGAGTAAAAATAAAAAAGTTTATTAACATATAAGAAAAAAAACCTACAAACTATTAAGATTTTGGGTTGAAGGTGATATCATATTTTTTTATGTGAATTTGGTTCAGTTCTCTTTTTCAGTATTTTTTTTCTTGATTTTTCCAAAACTTAATAGTAAAAAGAGAAAGTTCCTGTAGATAGGTGTTAAACTCTAAAATTTGAAGAGAATCAATCATGTTAGACTCTTTCATCTTAAAAATTTGTAATATTACAAGTGTTGTATTAAAGAATTATCAAATAACGATCACTTAAGAGCAAAGTATAAGATGTAATCAGAAGTCTCTATACAAATAAAGTGAAAAACTTTAACAAGATTTTAGCGTCTCTAGATAAATACTTGAAATATATAATTGAAAATCTATATAGATGAAAATCATGTAGAAAACATAAGTTTAATATGTAACCCATATGAAAATAGGAATGATTTATAATGTATCATTAAGTGGGTTTTAAAACCTTTACAACTTCTTATTAAGTTTATAAAAGAGTTGAAACACTTATTTGTTTTCAATTAATATATTTATTTTTTATAGTTAATAAAAAAAATAATAGGTTTGGATCAATAGAGATAAGTTATTATATTCTATCAAAATGTCAGGAAGATCAAACAAGAATGAGAAAAGAGTAAATCTATATAAGGAATTACACTACCTTCAACACAAAACCTTAAAATATTAAGTTTGTAGATCTTCTTTTTTATATATTGTTTAGTTTTATTATTTTTACTTAATGTAAAATTTAAACTCATACTTAAATATTTAATATATTAAACAGTATTTTTGAGATCGCTTCGACTAATTGAAACTAGATTTTATTCAAATTCGAGAATCATTGGAAAGCTGTATTAGGTGATTTCAACTGCATATAGCATAGATAGTCTCTGCCACATGTCCTTTTGTTTGAGAGATCACGGCACATTTTTCAAAAAAAATTAATCATTTTAACAATTTTGTGCTAAACAATTACAAATATGTTTAATTTTATGAATAATACGTTTTTATATATAAAATTAATAATGTGTAAATGATTCATATAACGTTGCCTATTGGCTATATTAAGTAAAAGAAAGTTACGTATAAACTAATTTCTACTTTAGGAAAAGAATTATTATTTATGTTTTTGTCATAAACTACATCTAAGTTAAAATACTTAATAGTTTTTTTTATTATTATAGAGCATCCTTAAGCTGGTTTCAATTCAACTTGCATTAATTTGATTAAATTTACCTTTTAATATTTGATTGTTGAATTTATACTTTTGCAACAATAAAAAAGTATACACAGTTTTTTTTATAAATATACTGTATAAACAATCCAAATACTGTTTTGCCATATTCAAAGTACTATTAAAAAATGCAAGAAAATCAACTTATTTGTTTGTTTGTGTTTTCCTTCATTTCTTGTCCATCTTTCTCTGAAGTGAAATCTGTGTCAATCTCCTGATCCCAATTTTTAATATCCTGAGTGCTCCCATAAGCCTTACTGCATGCTAAGAAAAATAACAAATTAATCAAATTTAGAATGAGAAGAAGGGCATAGTAGTAGTCATAGTGGCCTCTGTTGATATTTGATGCTAGCCAACTAGGTTTCCCTCCTTTCCCTGTTGCATCTTTCACAACCTTCACAATGAGGCTTCCCACAAGGTTCCCTACCCCAAAGCCAAAGGTGCATAGGGAAATAGCAATGCTTGACATTGCACTAGGAAACTGTGAGTAATAGAACTCTATTTGTCCAATGATGTTCAAACCCTCTGCCAAACCATATAAGCAGTATTGAGGCACTAACCACATAGCAGACATGTTCACCACTCCTTTGGGGTTGTCTATAAGCCCTTCCCTTATTGCTTCATACCTTCTTTTCCTCTCCACCAATGCTGCCACTGCAGTTGCCAAGCATGAGATCACTATTCCAAATCCCATTCTTTGCTTAACAGTGAGTCCTCGCCCCTTTGGGAACAAGGGAACTAGAATGCGGTCATAAATAGCCACCCATACGGTTAAAGTGAGGATTATGAATGCACTGAAGTTGGTTGATGGAATGTCCATGTGGAACACCACCTTGTTCATGGTCACTGCTTGAACCACAGAAAATGATTGTTGGCTTATGGTAGTTGCAAATATGATGCCAGTGGACCAAAGAGGAAGGACTTTGATTATGGCTTTCAACTCCTCTACTTGTCTCACTGTACACACACTCCATGGGTCAATTGCCATCCCATCACTGTCCAAATCTTTCTCTCTGTTCTTCACTATGCAAGCCTTGTTCAAGAACCTACCAAGTGAGAATCACATATTGAGTTCATTAATATACTAAAAATGAAGTCCTCCAACTTTATTTTTAAGTGTTTTATTTTAAGTATTTAATCTCTATATTGTCATGCAAATTTGTGGTATGAAAATGGTGCATACCTTACTTTATCGGTTGGTTGAACAAAATTAGAGTCATTGCGAAGATACCATGTGTCAGAGTTCTTGGGAGGAAGGGGCAAGTGTCTGTTTTTCCAGGCTGCCACAATGACTTGGGCAAAGCTAGTGAGCAAGCTCTTGTTTGGTTTCACTTTGATATATAAAGAACAACCCAAGAAAAACATGATAGTAGAAAATAACATGAGCCCCACAGGAAGCCCAAAGCCTACAACCCACCCTGCTTTAACTTGGATGTACACTATAAATATCACTGAAATTGATACTGAAACGCCAACCGAAACATAGTACCAATTGAAGAAGCTCTTCATGGTTCTCTCATTTTGTGGGTTTTCAGGGTTGTTGATTTGATCAGCCGCAAAGGCTAAGGAACAGGGCCTAATTCCACCAGCTCCAAGAGCCATGAGAGCGAGTGAAGAGAAAAGAAATAGAAGTTGAGATGGAGTAGGATTTGCACAAGTTTCTTCATGGCATTCAGGCCTTGCGCTCCTAATAATTGCTGTGAGCCACAATACAACTAAGCCCTGTAATGAAGATAAAAGACAACGTATAAGATGTTTATAGAATCGAAGAAAAAAATATCTTTTTTTGGAATTCTTTCAAAAATCTTCATTGTTACTGAAGTAGGCATTAGGAGTATCGTGGTGCTTACAACAAGGTCGATGATAGTTCCGAGGGCAATAACACGATATCGTCCAAACCAAGAATCAGAAAGGAAAGCACCAAAGATGGGCACAAAATTAGATATGGCGTTCCACAGGAAAACTATAATAGCTCCTGTTGCAGGGTCAAAATTATACTCTTGTAGCAGGTACAATATCATGTTCACATGCAGCCCCACATTTGCAACCTTTTCAAATGTCTCGTTGGCTAAAACAAGTTCAAAATCATAAGCTGGTTAGAATTTCATTAATCACACAACATTGTAAAAAAGAAAAACCATGATTTTTAATATATATATATATATATATATATATATACACGTATGTATGTAAAGAAAAGGGTCATCACCTATGATAAAGGGCATGGTTCTGAAACCACCCTTTTTCCTTTCAACCAGTTGGGTGGCTTTGTTTTGCTCCATTGGCTTCTCCAATTTTCTTCTGCTATAAACATGAAAAGGTTAGACACAAATATACTTGAAGCTAGTTACTAATTGGGATACTGCATAAGAGCTTTGTTTTATACACAGAAGTAGAGAAAAAGCTCTTGATTTTCCTGCACTGTCTCTCTCCTGAGTTCAATTTCGGTGCTGGCAGGTAAACCTCGTTATTATCTAATTTTTTAGTCTCATCTTAGTAATTGAAACAAATGAATATTTATTCTCGTTTTAGTTTGCTCAATGGCGTGTATGAACGTGCATGTATAAAAATTCCAAGTTTTTAACTCCAACATTGTGAGAACTTAATATATGAATAAGATTTTTGCACATCTAATTGGTCTTAACGGAATCTGCCGTCCACCTCGTAGCATAGTTTGAAGTAAAAAAAATAATAACATATATGTGACTCGATGAAACAAAAAGGTTAGTTTTAGTGTCCAACGACGGATCAAGGTTCCAAAGGTTGAACGACAAAATTTACTTAATTTATGTCATCTCAGTGAACTGGATTTCATTTTTTAACTCTTTGTTTGATCTGAAACTTTATTAAAAATATTTTTTATGAAATTCAGTTTAATCCCTGAAACGTATTTAAAATTTAATTTAATCGGAAAGTAATTTTCGTAAAAGAGTGTATTTTTTTATTAATTTAGAAATAAATATAAGTTAAATTTGATCCTTTGGATGTAACGAAAGCTTTGTGTTCTCTCTTGTAACTCCAGTTAGATTCGGAGTGACAAACATGTCGCATCAAAGGATTATTGATTATATGTTTGGAAACTGATATTGCATGTAAGTCCACTTTTGAGAGAAAGGTTAATATTTTCTACAAATTTAAGTATAAATATTTTTTCACACCTTTCAAATTTTATCGTTTTGAATCAAATTACTCGGTTATGAACTTAAAATTAACAGTGAAATATTTTGAAATTTTTCTTTACACATGTGCCTAGTTTTAAAATGTTAAATTTATCAACTTTATTCCAAAAATATCATTGGTTGGGAGTTATACCTCCTGGTTATAAAAAAATGCCACGAGCTTTTTACACACTTTTAATTAATTGATTTTGAATAGTACAATACTTCTTTTGAAGAACAAAAGAACATATCTCTCCTTTTTATTTTATACCTTCACTTCTCATATTATAATCTTTCAAACAACAAAAACAAATATTAACTGTTTCATTATCTATATTTTAAGCGTAAGAGCCTCTTTTCCAAATAATATAGCGTAACAAAGTTGAACTCTAATTTTTCGTATTGATCAAAGTCAGTTTGGACAAACAGTTTAATTAATTTTTTAATTAATAATTTCTTATTGAATACGAGCTATGTTATTTTAGCGTTTAGAAATAAACAAGTTATGTGTTAGATACACATGTTGATAAATGCTTACTCAATTTTGAAGTGTTTGAATGCACATTGATACATAAACACTAAAAAGATGTCTCATTAGAAAACCATAATTAAAATAACTAAAATATAAAAAACTAACTATTAGAAACTGAGAAATTTTATAAAATTGTTGCTTTCTAAATCGATAGTTTGTATAATTATCTTGATTTATTTGGTCTAATTTATAACTCAGAAACTCCGATATTCAAACTGTATTAGTTTTTATTTATTTTTATTTTTAAATTATCCAATATCCCATTTCCAAAAAATAACCCTTTTAAAAAACTTAAAATTTTCAAAATAATCATAGTGTGTAATGTTGATCGAATATTTTTAGTACTGATAAAATTAAATTATATTATGAAGATAACAAACAAAAATGTAGTTAAATAAATATACAAACCTGGTAAGAATAACATTACAATCACAATGTAACAGCAAATAATACATATTAGTTTCTATATTTTCATCTAATACAGATTTTTTTTTCGATTAATGAAAAACTAATGTACTTTCAGTACTATTTGTTTGAAAAGAAAAAAATAAAAGATAACTATAAAAACTAAAGGTAAAGAATTTGAAAAAAAAAATGAAAAAGAAATATCAAAGGAGAAACAAAAATTAGAAAAATAAAGATGTAATTTAAATAAAATGAAAACATAAAGTTTTTCTTTATAATTATTCATATAATTTTAAAAAAATTTAAACATCAGAGGCCAAAAGCAGAATGTTATTCACAATGGAAAAGTTCTTCTCATCTTTCCTCCATACAAATGTCCCTATCCAAAAATCCTTCCACGAGAAAAGGGAAACAAATAAAAAGACAATTTCATATATAGCAAACTAATTACGTATCTACGAGTTAAGCTTATGTACAAGGCACTTGGATGTATAAACTTTGAGCTATATACAGCTCACGAAGAACCTAAAATATGGAAGTATGAACGAATCAAATACTGTCAAGTGCATCTATGTCTTCCAGCACCAGCTGTACTCTGAGCATCTTCTGTTAATTCATTTCCCAAGCCTGCAATTGCCAGAGATGTAGTAACTGTTAATGGAAAGCTCTACTATTACAGTTTTGTTTGTATATGATTTGGAACCTGGAAGACAATGTACAAATGCTACATAGACAATGCATATATGACATAATAAAAATGCAAAACTTTGAACTCTAAAAAAAAAAGTGAGCCAGATTAAAATTTCCATGGTTTATTAATTGAATAAACTAAGAAGTCACCTGAATTTGTCCATCTGAAGTTCCAATTACCAAAACTTCATTGCTGTCTAGAGCCATGCAATTGACCCTACAATTGGTACCCATTTGCAACGTGTCAACTTTACTGCGTTTCTTCTTATCCCAAATTTCCACAGTACCTCCTTTGCACCCCAAATAAATCAATCCTGAGCTCACTGCCATAGCCCGCACTTCAGATCCAGTTTGCAGTGATCCAACCATACTGTAATCGGAACTGTTCCATATCTTGAAATTTATATATGCATCAGTTAGCTAACTATGATAATGATATATCATCCTTAAAATTAACACCAAGTAGCTCAAACATTTTCTGCCCTTTGGAATTCAAAATATCACGAAACCCGGTGTTGCTAGCTAGAATTTTAACTATTTTTGACCTTTCTATATACCGCTGAATCAAACGAGTCTAAGATACCTTTACAGAAGATCCATCCAAGGAAGAACCAGCTGCGTATATAAGTTCACCATGTATTTGTAGTGCATGAATAGGATTTGCTTTCGCAAGTAATCTTTTATGACCGCTTTGAATAGTATTGACTGTTCCAGTGGCCAAATGTATCTCCTGAAATATCACGCGAATATTATTGCAAGAATGTTAATATAACATCACATTAGACTGTCTTACACTTAAAAAAACTATATACCTGAACACTACTGTCATGGCATCCGCAATATAATTTTCCATGAACATGAGCCAAACACTTCACATATTTGCTAGAATTTAACAGCTTTGACTCTCCATTCAGTGACAGAACCTGATGAGAAAGCCAAGTAATTTCAGTAGAAAACGATGCTGGGGATATTGTTGTCAATCACATAATTAGTCAGATGGGAATAGAATAAAGTAAACGGTAGAACTTGCAGCTCAGAGCAAAGTATAGAGAATAATGTTTGTTGATACGGTTGAGTGTGACAGAGAGGCATTGATAATAAGGAGACTAGTTTTAGTTTACACTCTAGATTGTATAAAAGAAGTGATCAGACTCTCTCAACACCATTCAAAGAAGAACATGTATTCATAGTTTAAGAGTACCTTGACACCAGTCCCCTGCGGAACGAAACAAGATAAGCTATTGGTTATAACTAAATTATGAATCGGGTCCTTCATATCATACAGCTGTACACAATGTATTGCTCCCTTTCCAATGGACCAGACCTGTTCTTTAATGAAACAAAACCTTTGTTAGAGGCGGCCTGACATACAGGCTAGAGTAACTGCATAAAATTTTACCTTTGAAGTTCGGTCTAGTGAACCACTGTACAGTCTGTCACCAGATTCTGAAATCACCAAGTTTGTCACTGCTTTAGTATGTTCTTGGATTTCTTGCAACAGATGGAACAAATTATTCTTTAATGTCCAGACCTTCAGAAGTTAGAGAGTATTTTACAATCAGCTCATATTACAGTAAAGCTGTAGTTTGCAACCAAGACCGGAACATATTTGCCAATGATCAAGCAAGATTTAGAATTTGTACAGCTATTCAATCTTTCGAGCAAGTGGCACAGAAAACCACATAAACTCCACTCCATTTTACTATACATATATCTACATTTATACCTATTTAGGTCTAGCTTGCACGTTACACCTAATTCTCTTTTATTGTAATTGCATAGATTGACAGTTCGATAATGTAATGATTTATTTTCTAGACAATCTAAGGAAACAAATATATTTTTTATAAAAAAAGATATTTAAGTAAACTACAACAGCCATAAGAAATCTGTTTTCGTTCACACTTAAATCCTTTTTTATTAGAATTTACAAAGCATGTAAAATTCTAATCTAATTACCTTAATTGTGCCATCTGTATGACCCGAAAAAATTTTATCCTTATAGCATATGACAGACAACACCTCTCCATTTTCGCTGCAGTCTTCTTTTATGAACTCTTTATGTATCCAAATGTCCTGTTCCAATGGAGAAATTTAAATCATCCACAATGCCTGATTGCCTGTTCTAGAAAATGGGTTAAGAATACAAGAACTTACCGCTTTAGATTCATTTTCTTGAACCAGAGATTTTAGCATTTTAGATGCTAAGGGACAGGATCTCTTGAGCTCTCTCAACCCTTTTAAGATATCCTTAGTGCAGTAAGTTAGATCACCTAAGCCTTCTGAAATTCACAAAATAAAGTATCATCACCCTTTTTCTATTTTGCATAACAATGCCTTGAAGGTATTTGAAAACGCAAATATATAGAAAGTCTCGTATATTCATGTAGAAGGGAACTATCTTGAACTTTTTCATCCCCTATAATAGACTAAGAATCCAACATTTATACAGATAATATCTGATCTAAATCAACGCTGAATTCTGTACTTGAGTGGCTTATCATGCTTCGAGGAACTGCTCATCGGCACTTATTCCTGTTTTCTTAGACAAGATTATAGCTACCAGATTTCGAAATGATGATTGTCAGTTGTAACTTCTAATTAATGGCTTTGTGAACCTTACCAGGGAAATGAAGAAAGCTATTGAGAGCAACCATAGAAAGGATTCTGTCTTCTACATCCCTAGCAGAATTTAATTTAGCTATGAACTGCTTCAGCAAGCAAGCACGAGCTGCCACTTGTATGCCTGTATCCGGCAGAATGGTCAACATGTACGTGAGCCAGGTAGCCGATATAAAGCATGCTGATCGTAGTTCTGGATTTCGGCTCTTCATGCCATCAGCTAAAGCCTCAAAAATAATGCCAAATTCATGGCTAACTAGAATATATGCAATTCTTCTTTCCCAATCATCAGCTGCCTTTTCGTCTTCCTGTTGATGCCAAACAATAAAATAAGGTATCAGAAAAAATATCTGGCAAGGAGAAAGCACAAAGTCAAAATAGAAGAAGTATTTCAAAGGACTTTACTGGAGTTATATCAATTTCTGGACTGGAGTTGCTAATCTGATGATCCACCAGTACAAGACTTCTGGAACTTTTGTCAATACCTGCACGTTTAAGGAGGACTTCTCTGATTAGAGGGTTTCCGGAGAAGTCGAAGCTCCCTTGCAGTGACATGATTGTATCTGCAGCTGCTAATTGGGTAACGGGGAAATCTGTGTTTCTCAGGCATGAAATAAGAGTATCCATAGCCTCTTCGCGGTATATGCTCATTTTTCTTGGCTCAACCTGAAAATAGTACGATGAAAATCAAGCTTCTATTACTTGTAAAACAGCATTTTATCACAGGCAGAAAAACAAAGACAACGTAACAAGAATACAACTAGTTCTTATATTTAAAGATATAGGGAGCATCAAAGATTCACACCAGAAGATCAAGTTGGAATAAGAGGCCAGCCATAACTGGACAATGATCGTGAAGTGCTGCCTGCAAATAAATAAGGAGAGTATGCATTGTACTAAAAGGTCCTTCTTCCTTTATAATATGGAGAATTTGTTCAGTGAATGTCCTCCTGAAGGGAATACCAAAAGAAGCTATCAGACAAACTAAAAGGTAGATTAATTAGATTAGTATAATTATAAATATGAAATTTTTATACCTATTTAATTTGACTAACTCAGCAAAAAACTGAATAATCTTAAAACGATCTCCATCATCTGCACCGATTAAAGTTTCCAGAAGAGGTGACAACTCTGCTTTATCAGCAATGTTACTCCTGCATGTCCCATCTTCTTCCATGCATTTCAATAAGATCTCTACTGCAGCAATCCTCTCCTTTGCCAAGTCAGCTCCAAAACTGCTGACAATAGTTCCAATTGCATTTTCAGAGAAAAGGGTATTGACAGCCGAAGCTGCAATTATCTCTTCAGTGCTTCCAGTTATCCTTGCAAGTAAAAGCACTGCAGCAGTTTTTGGCTTCAAACACATCGTAACCAATTCTTCCTCTTTGGTATTCAAAACCGTTATGAGAGACTCCACTATGCCCATCTCCGTAAGACTCGTAATGGGAGGGTTTAGTAGATACAGCAACACAACAGCCTCTGTCAACCCGTTCTTGAAAAGAGCCATGATACATTCTACATCAGTCTTCACACGGGTGAGAGTCTCGATAACGGCATTGTCCCTAGACCCCATCTCGGCTAGAAGGAAAACTGCTGCTTGTAGCACCTGGGGCTCCACAGAATTGAAAAGGATCTCCATAAATCCATTGATTATCGCAGGTTTTACTAACATTCTATGGATATCCACTCCTAGATTCACTCCTCTCCAGAACTTCTCAACTTGAAGCACGGCTGTTTCCGATTCCTTGAGAACTTCTGACATGTACAGATTATTGATGGCACAGCGTAACTCACTCATCATCCCATCAACTGTGGCCTGGGTTATAACACTATTAGGAGAAGTTGAAGGCGTTGTTGACTGCACAACTGCCTCGGTATCTTCGTATGGACTCTCATACGGCGGTTGAACCAAATGGGGGTTGCGATCTTTCCAGCTCGCAATTAGTCGTTTGAGCACATAATTTGTTTTGGGCAGCTGAGTGTTCTGCAGCTTCTGGCGAGTGATGGGACAGGTTAAGTTCCCTCTGTTGAACCATTCCTCGATAGCTTTACGTTCATAGGTTTGACCAGTCTCAAGAGTCACTGGATCATCAAATATATGACTTGTTATTGGACAGACAAAGTCCTTGGGAGGTGCATGTTTCCCAACTCCATTCAGCGCGTTATCGAAGTCTGCCATAGGATAATCTGGTGAACTACAAGTAGAAATAATCCAAGTTAAAGAAAACGCAGCACACACCACGAGATAGTGAAGAATAATGGTGGTTGTTAAATATCGACGTACTCCCTAGATTGTTTGAAGATGGTTTGCATTTGTTCTTGAATTTGGCTTTGTCGAGGCTCCAACAATGCGATAGTTTTGTCCTTTTCCTACAGGACAGAGCTTTATCGTCACTTGGCGTTTCAAGAACTAAAACAACTGTCATAGAAAATTCAGTCCTCATTGGAATATATTCTCGGCTCCCTCTCTCGGTAGCATCAATTACATACCTCATTTTCTTCCTCAGAATCTGAAGAAGAACTAAGCAAACTCTCTTCTGAAGAAAAATCAGCGTCAGCGGTAGAGTTTAAATAGACTGGCGTTGTCCAAGGTTTTGAAGGAATTTTGGGATTGAGAACTCTAGAAAAGACTCTTTGAGGATAAAATGGTGCCTGGGAAGATCTTCTGCTGGAACTGGGGCTCAAAAATTCAACAGATGCTTCCCTTTCGGACCATATTGGCTGCAGAAAATCGTAGTTAAAAAAAAGTGTGACAGAATGATTATGAAATGAAAGTCCAAGTGTGTTAAACTCTAACATAATGACGATCAGAACCACCAATTTTTAATAAACTCGACTTTTTTTTCTTCTCTCCATTTCTCATCTTATCACATCATACTTCCTGCAAACCTACACTTATTTGTTTTATTTATTTCTTTAGTGAGCATTACCTCCTACAAACCTACACTTATTTGTTTTATTTTTCTCTCTAGAGGTAGATGAACGTTATGTATTTGGTGAGAGAGTAGATATACAACATTACATTATACCGTCCGTTCTCCAACACACTCATTTGCGTCATCTCCTCCGTTTTGTTCCCCCTCCCGCCACCTTCAGCGGCGCTCTTCAGTATCAACGACGGTGGACTAATTCCAGCGTCAGTGTTCTCGTTCACCAAAACCTCTTTGAAATACTCTGCAAGAACCCTGCAGTTCTCGTCGAGAACTTCTTCGTACTCTCTCTCCACCTCCCGGAGCTTTGCGGCTTGCTCCTCGCTCATCTTCGACAGCACCTTGGCGCAAGGCAGCACCACCGAGTACTCCTCAGAAACTGAATAATCGTTTTCACGGCTCGAGGTTGAGGGACTGGAGGAGAGAATGTTCGTTCTCTGCTCATCGAACCAGCGGAAGACAGGGAAGAGATGTGGAGAGAAGAGGCGCTCGTAGAGCGCGGGAGCGATTTCCGATCTAGCGAGGGAAGGCTTATTGTTGGAGTGAAAGATTTGGAGGAGGCTGGTGGCGGATTCGGTTGGGCGGTTACGAAGGGCGTGGGCGAGAGAGAGGAGTAGCGAGGAGAGGGCGAAGTCGGGGAGAGGGAAGAGAAGCTTCTCCACGAGAGAGAGGGAGGAAGTGCGAAGGGCGGAGCTGGAAAAGGAAATCGCGCTTTCTAAAGTGTCTGCGGCGAGTTTGAGGTGTTTCTGGTCGGAGGTCGGAGTGTCGCGGAGAAGAGTGGCGATGAGGCGGCGCCGGAGTTCGGGTTGCGAGAGGACGGAGGAGGTGAATGCAGCGGTGTGGCGGAGGATCTGAGATCGAGTGGTGACCACTACGGTGGTCATGGCGGAGGGACAGTAACTGAAAGTTTGGTGCGTTTAGGAGTACGCGAATGTGACGTTAAAGGAAATAACAGTTAACGGTTTTGATTCGATTTGCCGGAAGGGGAACTCTAGGGCGGCACCCTCCGAAATGACCTATATGTCCCTTGGTTTGGTCTCAAGTACTTTTTACTTTGACAACAAGAAAACAAAATGATAGATGTAGATGGAATTGAAAAATGAAAATATAATAAATTGACAACTGGCAAAACAAAATAAAATGCATGCTACTGTTACATAATGAAGAATCACTCCTACTTCATTAGGGATAAAGTAAATTCTTTTATGTGCTGATGTTATATTAATTTCTAATCTATGTTTTGTCTTTAATTTTATTATATTCAATTGTATTACACTTTAAGCTTTTTTAATATCAGTGAATAACATGAATATTTACTGATATGTAAAAATTACGAAGATATTTGAATTTTTTTTTGTAAGAATGCGTTTTTCTAAGGAGACGTTGTAAAAATAAAGAAATCGGTCCAAAGATGTTGTAGCAAGATATATAATCCTTTTATTATTACCGTGAAAATTATATTCAGGTATTGTGAAAGGACAGAGATACCTTAATTGGTCTACAGTAATTTCTCATCCAATGCCTTAGTTGGTTATTTTTATAATTTTTGTTCTAATAAAAAAGTCGTGATTTATTTTTTCTTTATTATTATATATGTGAGATAAATTAGAGTTTAAGATATTTTTAATGAGAAAAAGAAAGGACGCAATTAGAGACAGAGGGTTAAGTTAAAGATGGCAACATCTCCCACAGCTGTGTGCAATCAGAAGTGGAGCAAGTCAAACACAATAAGGTCATTTTTGTAACTCTATGCACTTCGAAATGTGGCGGCAAAACATGAACAAAGTGTGGGACCAGTTTTGCCGCCCAGCCGGCTCCATTTGACCGTTAATCTGGTATGAAGCAGATCAGATTCACGACTTCAATTATTTTCCTTCTTTTCAAATTCTTATCAATACTTCAAAATTTTATTTATATCAAATATTTGCTTTTCTTCTATTTGGGTAAATTCCACGTGCTTTTATGTCTTATAGTTGATAATCTATTGATTGATGTTACAAAACTATTTTCATATCAAATTTTAGCTAATTTGATTCTTTCAAAATTTAGGTCTCTTTTTAAAGTATCGATTACTTTAATTACTGTGTATAATTTAGGATTAAAACACTCTTCAAGAACATTGTTCAGAAGATTTATCATTGATTTGGAAAGTTCTATATAGTGAGAGAGCAGTGAATTTTTATGACACATTACTTTATCCATTTGGGTTTTTTTCAGCCCATTGCTTCATTGTTGAAATAACGGGTCTTGATAACAAAGAGCTAGGACGCGTTCTTCCTGCGCACCTCCTTCCGAAAATACCCTTACCAGATTACACAGGTTATTCACTTATTTGCAATAATTTATCGTTAAATTAACTTAACTAACATAATCAAAATGCATAAAAGATGATTTCGAGAGATTTAAAAAAAAAACTAATACTAACTGAAAAAAAAAATTAATAACAAAATATATTGAAAATCTGTTAAAAAAGAGTGAGTGAAATATTATAATATTAAATATAATTTTAATACTGGAATCAGTTATTTTATAAAATAAATTAAATAATAAAAAGAACATGTCTATCATGATATAAAAGACATAAAAGTTCTATTTTAACTAACCTCAAAAGTGGTCAAAACCTCCATAGTTAAAACATTTTTATATAAAAAATAACTCGTAAAAAAGTACATAATTTTATAAAGATAGTTTCAAGCATAAAAACAAAAAAGTATTTGTTATAGTTGAAATTAAAGAAGTTTATGTGTCATCTAATTTTTTTTTTTCCTTACAAAGGTTTCTCTATACAAATAATTACTTCTTAGTTATAAAAGATTATTTTTTGAAGGGTGAATTTCTTATTTATGAAAGTAAAAAGTGTAAATGTATGAATTTCTTTAAATTTTTTCATTTTTTTGATTATTTTAGTAAAATAAATATTAGTTTTTTTTATTAGTGACGCAACATTATCGGAACTATACATTTAGAAACTCAAATGGATTTCTCCCATTTGGAGATGTCTCAACTTTTGAGTTAAAGTATTTTAGAATTGGAAAGTTATTTCTAATTTACATTGAAAATTGCGTACTACATTTAAATAATAATAATAGTAAATAAAAATTTTGTCAACGCATGGAGTAAAGACAACACATGCGTAACGTTTCATTGTTATTTATTAAAATATAGAAATACAAAATATTAAGTAATGATCTTTGAAAACTTCACCTAAAACTAAATAATTTTTTCTCATTATGACTTTTCTAAAAGTTTCGTATCTTTCAAAATTGTTCTTATTAAGAGCGTACTTTTTAAGAAAGAAAACTAAAAACAAGTTGATGGAACTCTTAATGTGATTTCAAATTTAATTATTTAGTTCTTGAATCCAGTTTTTTCATTATATATTTTTAATTTATTTTTAAATTTTATATTTGATAAATATGTATTTTTTAAATTTTTTTAATGACTGATATTAACAAGATCATAGACATTCAAGAATTGCATTAGTATTTTATTCGAAATTAAAATACCAATAAGGAAACTGTATCTGGGCCCAAACCTTAGTATTGGAATTTTATCAAATTGGGCCTTTTATTTTTGCGTCATTGAGGTGATAAAAGGGACAAATTCTTCCTCTACCCCCCATACCCTCTTCCTACACCCCCATACAAAATTTTAATTTTACAACTGTCCTTATTAAAATTACTCAAATACCTTTTTTTTTATTAAGCAACTTTGAAATTTTTGGTAAGGTACCCAGATAAGGCCATCCGGTTCTCATTTTTTGAAATTTGAGAATCGGACAGCCTGACGTTCAGTTTATAAGTTGTTAACCGGATGGACTGGATGGGGGCTGTCATCCGGTTTGTAAGTTGTGAACCGGACGCCACCCCATCCGGGTGTCATAAGGTAAAAAAATTACAAATCTGATGGGTGGTGGGTGGACTTTCATCCAATTTGTAAATTTGTGAACCAGATAAGGGTGTCATCCGGTTCAAATTTTTACAATTTTTTTACTGCAACAGATTTGTGAGTAGCAGAGGAGTTGGATAGCTGTTACCTATCACTGCCCAATCAATACTTGAAAGTAAAAAAGAAATAAATGAAGAGTCTTACTTCTCATTCCAATTTCCAACACCATCTTAAATGAAGAGTCTCTCCTCTCTCTTGTTCACAAATTGATTGATTCATTGGGTTTCACAAAACTAAAAATGAATTTAATTAAGACAAATGAAGAGTCAAAGAGACACTCTTCCTGAAATGCAACAAAGGAGACTCTTCTTTGATTCTTCATTTGCCTTAATTAAATTAATTTAGTTTCATGAAACCCAATGAACCAAATGAATTGTAATGAATTGGTGAAATGCAGCACAATGAATCATTTAAGAAGGGGTTAGGGTTGGAAATTGGAATGAGAAGTAAACATAGTAAAAGAAGAGACTCTTCATTTCTTTTTTACTTTCAAGTACATTAATGCTCCTCACCAATCTGTCACAGTCCATTTAAAAAAAAATGAAAAAAAATGTGAACCGGATTCCGGTTCACAAATTTACATTCAGTTCACAAATTTACAAACCGGATGAGGTCCACTCACCACTCATCCGGTTTACAATTTTTTTACCTTATAACAACCGGACAAGATGGCACCTTCCATCCAGTCCATCCGGTTAACAATCTATGAACCGGACATCAGGTTGTCTAGTTCTCAAATTTTGAAAAATAAAAATTGAATGATCTCATCCGGATGTCTTACCAGAAACTTTAAAATTGCTTAATAGAAAGAAGAGTATTTAGATAATTTCTTCGAGAACAGTTGTAAAATTAAAATTATGAATGGGGTACAGGAAGAGAATATGGGATAATGGAAGAATTTGTCCATAAAAAGTGAGCATTTGCTTCTTGCAGTTACAAAAGTGTGTTCTGCAGTATATAAGATAAGTAAAATAAAATGTTCTTGAGTTTTAAAATAATAAAATAAGGTAGTTCCTTCTTGTCTTCTTCTATTTTTTTTTTTTTTTTCATCAAATTATGGATATTATGAAGAAATCAAAACTAAATTGAAAGAAAAAAAAAATTGCATACACTATATATATTGTCCTAAATTGATAACGGTGAAAACTTACTATATGATATAATTTTTTAAGATTGGACGTTGGTTTCAGTTTATTATTTTTCTTTTTTTAAGTTTTATCTACAGCGAATTACGTAAATATGGTATCGTGGAATTGAATTATTAAGTGATTTTGTTTGCTTGTTGGAAATTTTCATCACCTTATCTACAGTTATTGACAGTTTTGTAAAATAACAAAAAATTGTAAGAATAATACATACCAACAAATTTTAAATTCATATTCGAAACCTCTTTATTGAAAGTTAGTAATGCAGGAATTTGTCCACTTTTAATTCACATATGTGATACTAGTTACACTAAGAGCCATAGATTTTTTCTTTATAATCTTTTAAAGTTCCAAGATAGATTATATACCGATGGAAACAAAGGGTAACAAGGTATAATTATATATCATCACAGTTTTGAAGAAAAAAAAAATCTTGCCCACAATTTTCAAACATAAATATCATGGGAATTGAGAAAGTTTTCAATTTCCTTAGCAAAGGTAATTTTCCAATTAGTGAAACCAGTCTACGTACACTTTTAGTTTTTTCTTTGAAACTTGAGATAAAATAGAAAGAAAGTAAATATTTTTTAATTGATATAAATAAATAAATAAATAACATTTCCTTTTATTTGGATAAACGAAAAAATGTATAAACGATTTTTTTCTCTTTTTTCTTATTTCTACACAGTTAAAGCATGTAAAATTATCTTATTCTCCTCATTTTCCCTTTTTTGTTTGCTTCTTTTCTAAATACACTTATTCAAACAAGCAATGGATTTGTTTTTTATCATTTACTTATTAATTTATTGACTTCACAAATAAACAGAAATTAAAATAAGTTATATCACTCGCCACGACCAACAACGGTAGACATTTTTTTAAAAAAAAGAAAAAGTCAATACAGTTAAAAAATGTCATATTTTAGGCTATTTAAAAAGTATTTCATACATAATGGAGTCTGTTTAAGAAAATATGAGTTATATAGCCTTTGTCATCATCATTATTATTATTATATACAAATTTATTTTATGATACTAAAATCGTATATTTTTTTTATTAAAATATTAAACAAATTTCCCTTCTTGAGTCAAACATATATATGTTTATTTAAGGATAAATTTACATGATGTTGGAAAGTCTTATTACAAAATACGTTTTTAAAAATAGGTTTCTTTAAGTAAGCTAATATATAAAGTCTTACTTTCAAATATACAGGATCAAGTATACAAATATATCTAAGGCCATAATAAGTTAGAATTGTCTTAAAGTCGACCTCACTTTAGATTAGAGACAATAATATTAACAATAATAATTTTACAATAATTGCGATTATGAAATTTTATTATTATAGTAACTTTAAAAAAAAAATTGAAAGTTATTATTTTTTTATTTTTCTAATTAAGAGATATGATGATTTCTTTAATTAAAACAATAAGTTCTACATATAGCTAAACAATCTCTTGAGTTTATAATTCTTTTACTAAAATTAAGATTTATATCTTTGGTCTATATTATCCTATTTGATTGTAGTTATTATATTATTCAGTATAATTGTTTTAAATTATAGATTTATTTTGACTTAACTGTGTTAACATTTATTTATATTTATGTGAAATAGATTTTCTAACTTATTTTATAATAACCATATCTTAATTTTTTAAATTAATCTTGAACTTTTAAATTAGTCTTGAGCTATAAGACTTATTTTAAAGATGGATCGTAGTCCTATATAACACTATAGTTATTATAGGAGTTTTAAATTTAAAACTTTCTCTAAGACAACTTTATCATCACAGCAGAATGAATGTGTTAGAAAATTGTGTTCGTAAGTAACACGCGGGATGCCCTAGGCAATCTAGGGTTATTTATTCTGCTACATACCCTGCCATTGATATAACCAAAGAAAGGGCGCATAACTATATATAACCCCCGCACGCCATACATCTCTGCATGCGTGTTCCTCTCTGTCGGTCTATGTCTCTGCACACTTCTTTACGTCTATTCATCCAAACATTACACCAACAAGCTAAGACTTTCAAATCCTCCATTATTCTTATATTTTGTTTAGAATTTTTGAAAAAGAATTATGTACCGCGCATTTTGCATGGTCTGTTTAACTACTGCTATGGAAGTAGCACTGAAAATAATCATACAGTTATTGCATATATACAAGAATCTAACATTATACACCTTGAGCTAGTGAAAACAAAATAAAAGCTTAATTTTCATGAATTAAGAGTCTTGACATGGACTTGAAAATATATACTACTCGATTGACAGCACACGTTTTATTCAGGAATGCTGAATAGCATCATGAGCAATCAGCCTTAGGTTTTGCAGCAGATTGACTGCTAATGATGTTATACAATCTCCATGAATTTGTTTTTCTGTATGCTGCCACATATATTAATTCATATGTGCTAATACTAAATTAGCTCCATCTACCGAAACCCCCCTCCAAAAGCTGGTGCCCAGTAATCAGCTCCATTGTCACTTCCAACTTGCAGCGTGCATGACACTGGAACCAGACACAACCCTCTACTCCTTAGGTCCTTCTTTGCCTCTTCTTGAGAATCCTAATTAATCACAATATATATCATTGAGCTAGTTTCATCATTGTGAAGTTGAAATTCAAAATTAATTCACTGAACAATTACCTGCTCACTAGTTGCTTTCCTCTTCAAACAGTTTTCATTCACCAACTGCAACCAGAAATAAAATAAAATAAGCATTTGACTAATAATGTGTGAATTAGAGGAACTCATTGGTTTGATTCATCTCAGAGAGTAATATGATATATATTATATCTGATAAAGCTGGTTTCTCTTTGACTGTGTAGCTACTTTCTTCATTTATAATATAGAATTCAAGTTGAAGTTGTAAGCTTTTCCTTTCAAATGCAAAATCCCCAAACCCCTTTAAGGGGTTAGTGGATCCAAGCAAAAAGCATACCTGACCGGGGTCTTCAGGGAATATACAATTCTTCTCTCCTTGAACCTAGCATTAAACAATTACAATGATCACTCAATTAGTACCACATAATTACCCATTAATTAGTATACATTCTGGCGCACATGCAAGAAGAAAGATGCTGAAGGGAGAAAGAGACAGTGATTATAGTAATTTTTTCTCATTTTGCTTTGGGAAATGAGAAACGACTTTATGTATGTGTTCTAACCAGAAATGGGTTGATATTATTTCTTACAGATTGTTGCTGCCTCATGTTTCCTGATCCACTCCCCAAGTATGGTAAGCTAAGGGCCTGCATAAAAAGAGAATAGTTTTTAGAACTTCAAAAACTGTACATCAATGTGTGGAAGATTAGAACAGCGTGAAATAATGGACTTTTAACAGCTAGCGTGCCATCATCATTCACTGACTCTCGTGGTTGTTTGCAAAAATCGACAGAGGGAATAAACATTAATTACCTCAATTTGACTCTGAAGGAATCTGATATACCCAATAGCTTCTAATAAGACAGACGCTGTGTCAGTCTGTAAAAGTAAAAAAAATAAATAACATACACAACAGTCATATTCCCAGTCATCTCTTATGCAATGCTAAACAAAGAGCATGTTGCTTTCTCTAAAATACTGTGTTAAAAAATATATATTAAAGAAAGATGGGATATGGGGAAGATGAAACATGCAAGAAAAAGTATCGTTTTCTTCAAGATTATTTACCATTATTATTTTGGAGGTAGGTAATACAATTAACTTTTCTGGGTTTTCTATGAAGATATATACTTGGTACTTCATTTTTTTTTAGTTTATTTAAATCTTCAATTGAATAAATTAAGTTTATATATATATATATATATATATATATATATATAAACTTAATTT
>Ga0209700_100841_pt1 | contig 61753 bp, 26 predicted proteins | sample SiratroredBW_FD_187528 | JGI IMG/M metagenome (GOLD analysis project Ga0209700, IMG submission 187528) | Root nodule microbial communities of legume samples collected from California, USA - Siratro red BW (SPAdes) (version 2) | ecosystem: Host-associated > Plants > Roots > Nodule | place: USA...
TGTTTGTTTGTTTTTTTTTTTTAATTTAACTTAATATCCAAGTTTCTATCTCTAGTGGCTTTAACTTATTAATTTTATGATAAAGTTATACTTCTAGTAGGGAATTCTGGTCAAGATTGAACCTCACCTCTTAAACCCAAGTGCATCAATTAAGTGATGTCTAATTGTAATTGATTATCTTATCCCATAATATAAGTGCTATTTATATTTTATTTGGACTTTTTGTTTAAAAAATAACCACTTTTGATCTAGCAAAAATTCTTTAGTTGTATCTCTTAAAAGATTCCGATCAATATATTTTATACTATTATGCACAATTTGTTAAATTTTTGTGTATGTATAGAAACTCAAGTAACTATCTCAAGTGAGATCAACAAATATTTTTAATATCATTTCAACAGTGGTACTTCTAATTTCTTTTATTTATCTAATTATTTACATACCATAAATGAATGTTGGAGGAAAAAAAATCGTTTATCAAACACGACCAACATAATTAATGTAAACTTTCAACTAATAAAAAAACTTAAAATTAGCTTAAATACTTGTGAAGTATTATCTTAATTAAAAAATCCTCCAATGAACGCTACTTAAAAAGTTGTACCTAAAAGTATTATTTTTCACATGTCACATGTCATCTATTATAAGCAATGGTATTTCATTTTTAGTATATATTCAAGTTCAAACTTTTCAACTGCGGCATGTTCAACTCTCTTTTGGCGTAGGTCGAGTTAAATTTCTTTTGCTGATGCTATGCATATTAGTTAATTTTTTTTTCATCGATGCATATTAGTTAATAAGTCAGTTAACATACAATACTGGTGCGTAATTATTTATTTTTAATCAAATGGATCGTTAGAAGATAAGAAGAATATTAAAGTTGAAGCTTGGTGATTCGGGTGGACCAGCAAGTAGGTTAAGTGTCAAATATCACATAAGCTTTCATTAATAATCTACACCCACACATGTCACTTAATTAATTACCCTTAATCCTTCCCTCTCTCTCTACCTTATTTACACTAAAAAGAACTAGTGGTATTCCCCATGGATATGTGCTTCAAACAAGCCATCATTTTAAACATGGAATTTTAATGAGCTAGAGAGAATTTATAATCTTTTTTCTGGAATATAATAATTTCATGTCTAGAGAGAGGATGCACGATATAAATTAAATTAATATACCAAACACACACAAAAAAAAAAAAAAACATTTTATGAAAAAAAAAGTTGTCATGTACCAAATACTATCTTAAGTAATCTCTTAGTTTGTATGTTTTATTGATAATTATTGAATTTTGATTTTGTGGATATTCTTAGTATAGAATATTTTCAGACTCTTGCAAACTTTAATAAATATATGTAAATATTGCTTTTATGTTATTTATTGTTCATTTTATTTTTATCACATTTAAATTTTATTTATACTAATCATATTAACAAATAAATGTCAAAATATTTTTAATTCAATAAATATAATCTTAACTTGCTTGGTATAATACGAGGTCAGTTTTTCTTCAAATCTTGATGAAGATTAAAGTATTTTGTTGATGAAATAGTAAAGAAACTATATAAAATAATAAATTGAGTTGTATAAATTGATTAAATTAATAATTGGGCCGAGCATGTTTAGAATTTATGAGCAAAATTTTTTAAAGATGAATTTTAATATAATACAGTTTAAAACTAAACTATATTAAAAATTATAGTATAATAAATTGGTTCTCGACTCAAACAAGATTCCTTAAAAAAAAAAAACTTGAATTAATCTTTTTGTAAAAGTAGAAAGCTAATATTCAGTAAAAAAAAATGGACAGAAATTCAATAAGATTTATGAATTAGAGGTTGAATTCTTTTACAAGGTTGAATTCTTCAAATATTCACATTGTAAATATTAACAATAACGACATAGTACTTATTTAATTCATAAGACTTTGTTCAAATAACTATTTTGATGTTGAGTTAATTAAAAACTTATTTAATATTATAATTGATGTTAACAATCATATTGATATAAAATGAGTCTTAAAACAATAAATATGTGATGTAATATTGTTTTAAAGTAATTTATCAATATATATGTTGATCAAGAATCTTCACTACCTTCAGAATCGAGTTTGGTTTTGATTATTTACTTTTAAATAATTATATGATTTTGTTTTACGCGTTAATGTGTATGACTCATGCATTAGTATTAGTTCTTTTGAGTTTATGGAAGTCGAAACTTGTGTACAAGTGTATCACTCACGCATCACCATGAGTTTTTTTTGAATTTATGCATGTTACATTCATTCGATTTATTTTTTTTAAACTTTAACTATTCTTAAAAGTGTTTGAGAATATAATAATAGATATTATGTTAAAACAAAATAAATTATCTTATAATTGCACAACTAAAACATTCACAAATAATTGATATCATAATCAATTATCATAAATATGTATTATCGTAACTGATATTAGTTATCTGGAGTTTGGTTTAGAAATATATTTCGCATATAATCTATTATTGGTCAAAATAATAAATTAGATAGTTTGTATTGAGTTTTCTATATTTAAATAAGAACAAAATATTTTTTTTTTTAAAAAACAATCAATTAGATCAAATTGTTTTCTACAAAATTGTAAAGCTAGTAATTCTAAATCTTTTAAGAACATTCTTCTAGTTTTTTTATATTTTTTTTGTACATGAAGACATTGGACAATATTCATGTATTAACTTTTGTTCTTAAGTTTTTGGAATATTTATTACATTAGGTAATAGTTTTCTCGTATATTTTTTGTTTCTGAATTTGAATTTCTATACACATACATGTAGTAAGTCTTTAAATTTGTATACATTTCTTATGTTATTGCATTATATGAAATGTGACTCTAATCAGATTTTTCTTCCCACAGTGAACATTCTCATAGTGTTGTTGTGATCGAAAGTGAATATCTATAAATTTTTAGTATTTTCTAGATTTCATTAATAGAAAAAAAGGTTTTTTAAATATTAATTTACTTCCTCATGATATAAACAACCTATTTTTCTTTACTGTATAAAATATATTTAATAAAAAAATCTATTTAATCATATTATATAAGTAGCTTATGACTCATTTATTATGTAAAATAAAAATATTAAACATTTTATAAACCCGTAGACATGAAGTCCATTTATAAGAATAACTTGTGAAGTTAATGATTTATCTTTATAAATCTCATTGTTAATATTAATTAAAAATTAATGTCATTTCAATAATTTTTCTTAACTATGAATTTTAAAGGAATTTGTATGAAAACAGACAACAATAGCACTTATAAAAAAAATTACTTATATATTCTTGTTATGTTTTAAAAGTTAGATAATGATATGCAGATATTTTCCATGGAAAAAAAATTAATGTTAAAAAATTATGTCTCGTTCCACTTAACAACTCATATATTAAGTATTTTAATTAGTTCAGTTTTTAAATTAATAAGTTTTACTAATTTTATAGGAGAATGGTTAAAATAAGAATAAAAAACACTTTTATATCTTTTGTTATAAAAATCCAGTTAAAATTCATATTTTAAATACAATGGCTGGATAATTTGTATTTATTTGATATTTATATGAAATAAATAAATTGTGGATGACATTTTTGCATTTCACTAAAGAGGTTGATGACCATGCACTGGCACCGTTTTTTAAAAAAATTATGTACGAAAGTTATTATTCGTCTATTCAAAGAAGTACAACAACAATTGCAATTTGGGGGCACTGTCTTAACATCATTAGTTCAGACACAATCATAAGCTTTTGAATCTAAATAATAATATTTAAGTTGCTGACTATTGATTTGATGAGGGTCAAGAAAGTATTTTACTTTAAAAATCTCTATGGTCTTGGTTTAAATGCTTGAAAAATGTCAGAATATAAAAAATGTTTTTTTATTACTTTTGAGTAATTTCCAAAAAACTTACACTGTTTCTATAAGAATAAATAAATACATATTTTTTTCTTACTTCTTCCTAATGTTCTAGAAAGCAATTTATTTTTGTATATAATTCAAATAAGTTTTTAAAATATTGAAATAATAAAAATGGAAATAATTGGTGGGTGTAAAGCATGAGACATAAAGAGCGAAATAATGGGTGGTGTTGCACTTGAATATGGATGGACCCATATATGACATGTATTCCTCTGGAAAAAGATGAGAAGATTAAAAGCTCCATTGACAGAGTTCGGTTGGTAGGGATCTTGTAGGACCTATGCTCCTTTTCAAATTAAGTCACCCAAAAAACGTTAAATACCATGTCTTATGTTAAATGTGTGATATAAAATAAAATTATTTTAAACAATTTTTTTATCTAATAGTTTTTTTTATCTTTCACACTCCAACGGTGAATTTGAAATCTCAGTAAAAGGATAAATAAATTTCTAAACATTATAAACAAGAACGAAGGAATATGCAATTGAGTTTCTATATCTGATTCTTAAAGTTCATTTAAAGAATTTCAAAAGTTAAAAATCAATAAATCTTCACTTATTAATTAAAGAATACATTTAATACGTATAAAAATATATCTAAGTTGACATCCATTCTCTTATTTTAACTATTAAAATAATTATTTAAAGAAGAGGATCTTAGTCATGTTAGTGTTCTCGAGATGTTTTCCTGAATCTTTACTTTATAAAATAAGACATGAAAATATAAAGTAATAATCAGAATGAAAAAAAATATATTGTCGATATGATAAATCGTGCCGAGTTAAACTACAGGATTACAGGAAAAAAAAAAATTTAACATGAAAACTTTTAAAATAAAAATTAAAAATCTTATATTATACAATAACATATTTCTCTTAACCTAAGTTAATTCTATTGTTTAGATTGTGTCACACAACTTTATTATAAATTAAATAAAATCGTATTATAATGATATAATTTTTTTAAAATAAAATAATATGAAATTGACATAATTTATCTATAACGAAAATTAAAAAAAAAAGCTTATTTATTATAAAAATTTTGTAAAAAAATTATACTAAAATAGGAAAAAAATCTAATCTTAAGCCTGTTAAAGATTGACCGAATATGTTTCCTCTCTTATTTGCACGATAACATCCTATGATTTATATCAACACGAATATCTCTCTCTGTTTTTTAAACTGTCACAAAACATCGATAAAAGGCTATTTATCATATCTAAAGGAAATTTTGCATGATATAATATATTATGTTTAATTTATTCAACTTTTTAATATTAACAATAATAATTGACAATTATATGATGAAATTCATAATTAATTAAATAAGGGTTCTGAACGGAAGATATAGAAAACAAGAGGAAATTGATAAATTTATCAGTAAGAATTATTCTTGGGATCAAACTTCAAAATATATGTTAATGTAATCCTTTTCAATAATATATACATTAGTAATCTCGTTCTTTATAGTAATTGCCTAAAATCGTTGATGATTACGAGTTTCTTTTTAAGTAATCTCCAAAATAAACTAACTATAAGGATAAAAATAAAGACAACCAATAAACCCAAATATATTCATTAAGTAATTCATTTCTCATCATGATTAAATGTTATTTTTCACTCAACTTTTAAAATCCAAAAAACATAAAAAAAAAAAAAAAAAAAAAAAGCCACTCCATTATGCTTACTAAAGAAGTAAACTGAACAATATGACTGCAAGATTTTAAATTAAGATTAGGGAAACATGTTCTTATTAAATGTTACTCACTTGTGCTTACCAAACAAGTAAATTAGGCAATATGACTAGATAGAATTTGAAGCAAGGTTTAAAGAGAAAATATTTTTATTAATATATTATCCAAAACAATTATGATATTCAATGTATCTACCCAAAATGTATGACATATTTACTTAATATATCTCATCAAGATAGACTTACCGATTTACCAGAATTAAGAGATAAACTTACCATTCATACAGCAGGGTATCATATTTATTTTAGCTTTATGCTAAACAATTTATCTCAATTTATACTTCGCTTTACTAAATTCAACGTAGCATCTTTTGAAAAGTATCCCAAGATTTAAGAAGAAAATATTCTTATTAATGATTATGTTTTCCAAAATAATAAACATATTTAATATATGTACAAAATATGAGAGATTTGTTTAGAACATGTCATCAAAATAAACTTATCAGCACACCATGATTAAGAGATAAAGTCTCATCTGTATAAAGGGTCATCATATTTATTTTAAATTCGTGTTTACAGTTATCTCAGTACTTCACTGCAGTAACTTTAACTTTGTAAGTACCCCCAACTCTTTTCTAAAGAACGAAAATCTCATTCCAACAACAATTGATTTAATATTAAGCCTACATAGTCACAAATTATAAAATCATAAAAATATTTTTTTATTTGATAATTGAATTAGAAAAAATGATTTAATCAAATAAGTATTTTAATGAAGTATTATTATATTTTTGTGGTGGCAATAAAAATACAAATAAATAATATAATATAAAATAGTAAAATTATTTTCAAATATGCTTTAGAATAAAGTAATGTAAAACGTTTCTCGTAAATATGTTTTCTATTTAAACGAGAGTGGTAATAGGACACACTTTATTTTAGATACATTAAAACATTAAAAGTTTGCTCTTATTTCTGGAGGTTTCACTAATCAGAGTGATAAGAGAGATTGATCTTATGGTAAATACACTTCTAATTTTCAGACAATTGAATAAAATTTTAAAATTTCAAAATCAAATATCCAGATACACAATTTCAATTTTCCGATATCATTGTTGCATTATATTTTAAACATACTCTTTATTTCCCTGCAAGTGAATACTTCTTTTCCTTCACATCTGTAGTGCTTCTTTCTGGGATGGGTCATCGGGTCCTTTTCTTTTGTTGGGTTGGTAATTGGTCCTTTATTTATAGGTTTTTTTTCTCTTAAATTAAGAGCTTGAAGCTTTTTTAAAAAATATATATAAATAAAGAGTGTGCAATCACACTGAAGGTTGAAAAACACAATGGTAAGATTTGGGCACACCTGTGTTTGCTGGTCGAAAGGGCAAGTTGTCCATAAAAACCATCGAACATGGCAATTTAAATCACTACTAAAAAGGGTGATTAATTTCAATTATTATTAAAATAATTTGTGTTGCAAATAATTAAATTATTAATAACAAGAATAATATAAGAACTTAGAAATATGATTATAACTCAATACAATTAACAATATATTTGTTATCTATTCAAACAACTCTGAATATATTTTATAGACAACTAACAACATCATATGATTATAATTAAAGAATATCGGACTAAATAACTAACTACATCTAAGTCTTTAATTTCAGGGAAAAATATATAAACAAATACTAATTTCACACGGAACATTTACTTGATATTCATGTATATTTATATTTTTTAATTGCACTTACTAACTTAAATATATCAAAGAATCTTCTGGAGGATGAATCAATTATCAATTATCGTTGTCTAAATCATAAAATATAAAGTACACATCCCATAGACTTCGCTCTTTCCGCCTAGGAACAATAAAGCTTACTTCGGTCACAACACCAGTTAATTTAACTATTATATAAATTATAATTGGATTACCATTAAAAAGACACCGTTATCCTAGATGATTTAATTATTATTAAAAAATAATTTATATAATAATTAGTTCTATTACTATAAAAATGTATACCTTATATAAATCAATTCAACAAATATTATAAAAATCAATCTACATTAATATTAAAATTATATTTTTCTAGTAATATTAAAACTATAATTTATACCGTAGTGATTTAAATAATGTTAAAAAGTGTGACTTGTATCGTAACTAATACAATTATTATTAAAAAAATAATTCATATACATTAAGTTGAATTGTGATACAAACTATTTTTAATAATTGAATTAATTACAGAGCAAGCTTTTTAATAATCGGATTATTTAATTATGATAAAACAAAAATCAGCTTTTGTTTCGTGGTTAATTGACACAAAAAGGTGTCCACTAATTGGGTGATGGTGTTATTAAAAAATAAAATAAATAAATAAAACAAGTTACTTGGAAGGTGAAAGTGGAGGTGAGGTGAATAGCAATTAGCATGGGCCTGCCTTGTTTTCTGCTAGTTATCCAGTCCAGTCCAATCCAGTCCAAATTGTTCCGCTTCTTCCAATTTCTCCAAAACCAAAAAAAAGCATTTGAATTTATAAAATGAAATTGAGACATAGAAACTTCGGGAAGAATCTGTTTTCCATTGGATTGCCGCTTATTCTTCGTCCAATCTCTTCTCCTTCCTTCAACTCGTCTCGGTTTTTCATCCTTCCAATCCAGATTTAATCTTTTCTGTAAGTTTTCTTTTCAATATTTTCATTGCTTCACACACACTCCAGCAAGCTTGCTATTTTCTCATTTAATTTCACCGAATTTTATGCTCGTGATAGCTAAACGGCTTCATTTTTTTTTTATAATCTTCGCCTGTTCACGATCGCCGTGTAAGTGAATGCGCTGGTTTGAATTGAAGCGTTTATCTTGTGTTTTTGTACGTAATACAAAAGTTCTTGAAATTAAAGAGTGGAAGATCCTTAATTTTGTAGACAAAATTGTGATCGTAAACCATATTTTGAAACCTTGCATAAGAATTGTATGCGCCGTTTCATTTAATAGCTGATATACATCAATTTTCGTTATCTCTGCTGACTAAATCAGTTTCGTCATCATTTGCAAAAATTAACTCTTATGTAGATGCTTTATCAGAAGTTGTCAATGCGGATGGCCATATGGATTGGATTGTGCTGTTAATATCAATTTCTGATGTGATCATAGCAGTTGTAATAATCGATACGTAGATGTGTCTAACACCTTTTACAAACGAGACTGTTCGGCCCTTCCTATGTTTTAAGTTGTTCAAATGTGATTTTTCTCACGATGGATTATTCATAAATCTAAAGCATGTTTTCTTCAATCATTGCAGGTAACGGATGGTAGCTGTGGAAAAAATGCGGGGTTCTGTGGCACTCGTGCTGCGTGCAAAACGCAGGTTCTGGCAAAAGTACTCGATGAATGGATCACGGGGTATCGTGTGATGCCTTCTATTTTTATATTGTATAGATTGTACTGAATACATTGACTATCTTGTTTTTATTCGAAGCTTTTGTTAGTTTGTTAATTGTTAAACTGCGGGAGCTTTATAGGATAAGAAAATTTATTTATCGAACATAATTTATGCTTGAAACAGGATTATTGGCGACTTCAACACCTAAGAAACAAGAGGAGAATGAAGCTAGCGAAACGAAGATAAAGATGGCTGACCCAATAGTCGCCTATAGCAAGCCTCCACCACTTCCACCTGTTATTGGACCGTTGGTAGTTCTGTCGTTGCTAGAGAGTACTTATGAAGGTGACAAGTGATGTGATCTCTAACCATCTGGTGCAAGCAGTTCTTAGATGTAATATAGGTTAAGAAGGGTGATTTTCACTTGAAGAAAATCTTAGATATAAAAGTCACTAGAGTGATTGCAGAGCTTAGTAATCGAACAAAGAAACTCCATAGCTTTATGTAGCCTTCTAGGAGAGGATGAAGCCAACATGCTATAAATATATTGTAAACTTTCAATATCCATGTTAGTATTACATGAGGACTTCTCAAGAACCCTGCAGGAACATGCACATGTGTAGATGTTAATTGAAATCTTTTGGATGGTTAAAAGGAATTGTAAAATATAGGAACATGACTTACACTCAGCTAGATTTGGAAAGTCATCAAATGTCGAAGTCACGTTTTTCAACAGGGTCTGAATTTTTAAAGAGGAACGCCAATTAAACATATCCGGATAAAAAAACAAAAGTATCGTACGATTATCAGATATGAGATGGTTGTCCACAAAGGAAGGAGAAAAATAAAGTTGCTTTCAGTATCATAAAAGTAAAACTACTAAGGAAGAACCAATTCACGTTTTGGGGCTTACCAAAACTATTCTTCCAGGTTTGATAGGTGATTCAATTAGTACCTCAGCTCTCCTGGATTTACTTTTATTGTGAGCACATGATTTACACAAATAAAAGAGTGGAATTAATCGTTTTGCATCTTACCAAATGATCAGGTTCTTTCCTAATTTTGTTAACTTGAAGAAGGTGCAACCTCTTGTGAATGGGATTTGTTTCTCTTTCCATTCTGCCATACCACAAACATTGTAACCAACCCCTTGATCATTTCTTTCTCAAGATAAAACTGAGCATTAACGAGAAAATTAATAAATGTACGAAAGAAATATGACCGATATGCCAGTTAGCTGCTGCAGTTAAATCATCTCCCTCGTATATATGTTTCACCCTGAATTTCACATTCCGGCCCATGCATTCAGTAAGCTTTTGTAAGAAGTGCATTACTTCCTGCAGTGTTGTTTTAGATTATCTAGCAGACTATTTACTCTTTGCAATCAACCATGGCTTAGTTTTGGTAGGATGTATGGTTCAGAAACAAACCTTCTTTCCCTGAAATGGTTTGGTGAAGGCACAGTCTTCAAAGCAAGCATCTTCGGATATGCACTCATCCAATTGTGGCAGGTCTTTACCGTTGATGCTTGTGAAGTACTGATCTACAATCTCTGCTGGAGAGAGAGAATTTTGCTGAGAATTGGGATCTCTTTTTGATGCCATGGCTAAAATTCTGTTTCTACCCGAAGAATTGTTTAGGACATTCTTCTTGATGGTGTGTCGTTTTATCTCCATCTTGTCTGAGTGCAAGCTGCATTTTGTTCTGCTGGAGGGGAACCTGATGGCGAGTCTCTTTGTGACGTTGGAGTCTATTCCCAGCCAATGGCATGAAGTTCTGGTTGGTAAATTGATCACAGCATCCATTTGTAAATTTTCTTACGTAAACATTACCATTGACGAGCAATGGCAACTCGCTGACACTAATATCTTCTGCCCATGTGACTTACTTGAGGAAAAGAACAAAGAGCTTTCTCTGGCTTTAATCAAAGAATCAGTCCTAGTTTGCTTAGCTGCTTCATTTGTTTTGCTGTATCTGACTTGACAGGAAATCCAAGAATATGTTATCTCATCTTTGTCCAGCTTGGAATTATTTCTACTACTATTTTACCTTGAGTATTTTGATTCGCAAACTTCTCGTAATTTTCTCTCAGTGCAGCCAATCACACTTGACCTCTGTACCATTTACGAAACTAGTATATTCAACAATTTATTCCATCTCTCTTCAGCGTGACAGGACAAATCTAAGACTCAGAATAAATAAATAATAATTATGTGTTTTTTTTTTTTTCACATTGGATCCAAGTGTAATCCGCATAGCCTGTTGCCTCGGCCCAATACATTGGGCTAATCTAATTTGATTAGTCAACATAAGCAACAACCCAAACCTTACATTCTTTTCTTTGAAAAAAAAAAAACTTATCTCATCTTTATAAAATTATTAAAAAGATTTTATCTAATATATATGAGATTTTCAAACATTTCCTGGTCTCAAAGATTGCGACTTTAAAGGTAGCTTAATAGTAATTTAATAGTAAATGTTAGATCCAATAATTATATTAAGATAAATTCTAATACCATTTTAAAAAATAAACTTTAATCTTAATTTAACTTTATAAAATCAATTTTATAATATAAGATTTGTACCTATTTATAAATTATTAAAAAAACTTAATCTCTAGTCTATGCAAAATCTACAAAAACAAGTACAGACTTCGTATAAAGAACAAGTACAGACTTCGTATAGTTAGACAAGCCAATAACTAATTAATTCTATACATTTCTTGTAAATATAAGTGTTAGTAAATATTTAATACATACAAAATTATTATTGCTTTTAAGTATATATATTTATATTCATATTTCTGTCTAGAGTATTAATATTTTTACAATCCATAATTATAAAAAAACCATTAAATAACTGATTATATTAATATTTAAATTATTTTTTTTATTTTTTAAGTTAAACTATTAATATATATATATATATATATATATATATATATATATATATATATATATATATTACAGAAATAAAGTTGTCGATGCTTATTTAATGAAGAATGTTAAAATAATTTTTTTTTAATTTCGGATGAGACCTAAATATATAGCAGTAAGTCATATATATAATAATTTATACCTTGATATTCATTGCCTCAGGAGTACCTACATTCTGAGAAGTCACATGTTCTAAGGCAAGGAAAGAAACAGACAAATTCTATCTGTCCATCTCCTTGTGTCCACCCTAACAGGAGGCAGCCCTGAATCTTCCACATAATATACAAGTTAGGTCCACCAAATACCGTCCAGTCAACCGTCACAAAAAACCCTAATTCAACAAATCAGAAACATTCACAAATTAAGATAAAACAGGTGCCGACCTTCTTTTATTTTTGCATATCATTGTGCACGGTGGTCGTGTTTGAAATCAGCAAACCAACTTTTATAACCATGTGACAGCGCATCATGTACATAAATGACATCAAAAAAGTTTCATACACAACCAAATATATTAATATTTGCTTGACCTGAAGGCTCTAATACATATACACCGCCAGCTAGTTTTGTAGTTACACTGCAACTGAGACAGTGACACATAAGAACGCGACATGCTCCCTGAACTGGTGCGCCAAATGTCAACAAAATTATCTGTCCAAGGAAAGAAACAAGCGAACAGTGAAGATTCCATTGGTTGAAGATCCAACTGATTTACCCGCACGTGTTGATCGCTCCAAGGCTGAAAAGAGCACTAACCCTATATCTTTGAAACTATATAATATAGTATACGCCTGTGATGATTTGTTTTTGTTTCACTCAAAATCAAAGATATGGATTCGACGCTGAACTTGTCATGCGTTGAGAGGAAAGGAATCTTATAGGGTAAGACAAAATAGCTGGCATGCTCCCTAACTCCCACCAACGAAACAGTGCTGCTTCACCTTCTTTCCCAATATTAATTTGCATCACTCTCCCACTGGTCTGTCTTACCTAACTATAACAAATTATCGATAGAGTTTTTCAGGGTTCTATTCTATATAAACTCCTTGGTACCTTACATTTCCTCTTATCCAGCTCTTTACACAAACACTATCTGCTACCTTCATTCAAAAGATCAGTTTTTTTATAGGAAGAGAATGAACAACAGAACGGGTCGTGTTTCAGCTGCTGAATTTGCCAACAGGAACAGGTTGAGAAGCCAAAAGCCACTTCCAAAAAGAGGGCAGATTAAGTCCAAGATAGCTGCTAATGCTTTTCATTCAATCATCTCTGTAATTTCCAAAGCATCTCCCTCCGGCCTCAATTCTCCAAGGAAAATCTAGTTGCTGTTATGAGAGATTAATGTTTATTCTACTAGTTGTTCACGTTCCTTTATATTGTATTCCCTTTTAGGTAGCTTTCGTTCTATGCTTTTTACTGTTTTCTCTCACTCTAAGTTAGCAATCTCCAGTTTTGAATGTACACTCAATTAGAAAGGAATTTTTGTCAATTTCTAGGCTATGCTGTGCACTTAATCGATCATTTCTTAATTAATAGTTATACCATCAAGGATAATTGGCTACTAGAAACAATGCAGTGCGGCCTATAAAAATGTTAAATCATGATAATTAGCAAGCTTAATAAATTTAAAAGCTTCTTGTATGATCACCTGCGTAAAAAAGTAATGAATTCTATGGAATATGAATCCATGGGTTAGTGCATGGTTTAGGGCCCATAGTATATTGGATGGGCCTGGATATACCATCTTCCAGGCAGGCCAACACTCGGAAAAGTTAGGCCCATGTTTAACTTTTAGAGGGGCTAAATCTCTAAGATACAACTACCCCTTGCAAATGTTCTGTTGAGCCTATGGTGAGACGTGAATCTTAGGACTTCTTTTCCGCGCTTTATAGGGTGCACAAGTTAGCAAACACAAGAAAGAGTTTATTTGAATATATATTCGTAAACAAGGAAAAAAATTAAATAAATTCGATAGAATTAGTTTAGATAAAACTTAAAATAAAAAGTTAAAAAATTATATAGGAAAGTATCACAATAAATTAACACGAAATAAAGAAAACCTTTTTAGTTAAAGAAAATAAATTAATTATTTTTACAATATTTACAAAGTTAAGCTCATGGACTTCATGAAAGATACACTTTATAAAGCATTATCTTGTTAAATATATATATAAAAAAATTCTCTATCATGGAAACCACAACTCATAGGTGCACAAATAAAAGGCATAGTTTTACAAGATGAGGAGTTAACAAATAATTTCAAACACAATCACAACGTGGCTTTCTGTCCTGTTATAAAGGATAAAAAGAAAAACCAATCACAATGTATTAATATTTATACACTAAAAAATTGTAAAATAGTATGTAAAAATTAATCCGTTGAGAGCCACACCTGTTGACCAGCTGAAAAAGTGTGCTATTTAGCAATAACTATATGGTTATCATCTAGTTGAATAATGAAATCAGCAGAAAATCTCTTCCCACTAACTTCAGCAAGGTAAGTGGTAAATAAAGGTGTTCCGTATGTGCGACAAATAGTTGCTGAAAGAAATTGACACTATTGCTTTCCTTTTTCCTTAAAAGGTGCTGACTTCTTTTGTGGATAAGAAACTTTGGTTTTATTAAGAAAAGTAACGTTGCCAAATAGAAAAGAAGTCTCGTCTGAAATGAAAATCTTAGACAAAAGAAGGCCTAGCACACGGTACTACTGTTAACGATATGTTGTCAATCAATGGTCACAGAGAATCATACATTTTTCATATTTACGTAAAACCAATTGAGATATCCTTGAACATAACATATTGATATAAGTTAAAAACAAGAAGAAATTGGTATAATAATTTTGTTATGTGTTGCACTTGGCCACTAAGAAGATAAGCGAAAGAAAAAGACAAACGGGCAGGACTTTACCATTGCCAGTTTTAGATGATAGAGTAGTTTGTTTGCATTGGATTGAAAGTAGTTAACCACTTAACCCCAGCAGAGTAAAAACAAAGAGAAGTGAAAATTGCTAATTGTCATATATGGCATGTGTAGGAACCTTATCAAAGTAGAAATGTAGACGTTTGTCTAACTCCGATAACGAGTATTTATCTAATTCATTCACTCTCCCCACTGCCATTGCATATATCATATATACCACACATATAAACCCCTCACCCCAACGCACTCTCACTCACTGTATAACTACAACTATCGCTTGGTATTGCTACGTCGTACTGTGTGTCAGAATCTGGAGCAACTATTGACATTGTTTTATTCTATAACTCATTTTTGTGTCTAACGGTATTGAAGGGAAGTATATTTTGTATTATTATTTTATACAGAAGCTACGTAAGAAAGTGGAAGAATGAAAGATTCGGAGAAAGTAACGTTGGATCAGGGTCGATGTCCGCCGCAGGCACGATCCTCAGCCTCACAGAAGCTTATGGTATGGCTAATGCTCTTCGTTTCGCTCACCTACATGCTTTACACTCTGAAGCTGGTTTCCACCTCCTCAAGCGTCTGCAACCACGCGCCTTTCAACGTCAACCACCTCTCTTCTTCCTCTATCCCCTACGCAAACGTAACGGAGAAGAGGGAATCTTCCTCCGCTGGAACGGGGAAGCGGCGCGAGCAGAAAACGGAGCTCCGTCACGTGGTGTTCGGAATCGCGGCGTCGTCGAAGCTGTGGGAGCACAGAAAGAATTACATAAAGATTTGGTACAGGCAGAAGGAGATGCGGGGAGTGGTATGGCTGGACGATCGCGTGAAGACGGACCCGAAGGAAGGGTTGCCACCGGTGAGGATTTCCACGGACACCTCCAATTTCGTCTACACCAACAAGCTGGGTCACCGCTCCGCCATTCGGATATCCCGCATCGTCACCGAAACGCTGCGTTTGGGGCTCAAGGACGTCCGGTGGTTCGTCATGGGCGACGACGACACCGTTTTTGTGACCGACAACCTGCTGAAGATTCTGAACAAGTATAACCACAACCACATGTACTACATTGGGAGCTTGTCGGAGAGTCACTTGCAGAACATATTCTTCTCCTACGGCATGGCTTACGGCGGAGGTGGCTTCGCCATCAGCTACCCCTTGGCCAAAGCTCTGAGCAAAATTCAGGACCGTTGTATTCAGAGATACCCTGCTCTCTATGGCTCCGATGATCGAATGCAAGCTTGCATGGCCGAACTAGGCGTTCCCCTCACTAAGGAAATCGGTTTTCACCAGGTTTATTCCTAACTCTCCCCTACTAATTTATTCTTGCAAAAATTTAGGTTTATAAAATATATACTTTTTTCTCTTTCATAATTAATTAATGAATTAATTCAAGTATAAAACACTTCTTTTTCTTAAGTTTTAAGTTAAATTTATTAAATATATACTTTTTTCTCTTTCATAATTAATTAATGAATTAATTCAAGTATAAAACACTTCTTTTTCTTAAGTTTTAAGTTAAATTTATTAAATATATAAAAAAAAAAACATGTCTATTTAAAGGTGTACCATAGTTTTAAACTGATTTTAGACTATTAATAAAATTAAAAATATTTCTAAAATAAATTTTGTTAAGTTTGTCTCATATATATATATATATATATATATCATCCTGTGCGATTCAAATCATACTTTTTACAATGACGTATTGTAATCCATTCAAAATACACACGTGAATGTATATAAAACATCAGCTACTTTAAAATGTTTTATTTAAAATCAATCCGTCTTTATTCAATTGATTAGAAAATCAATTAACAACATTAAATTTGATTATTTCAAAATAATTTTTTTATATTTAAAGTTAAAATAGTTGACAGAAATTTGATAAAAAAAAATAAACTGAGACACATTTTTCTCTTGTCTAGTTCAGTAGAATGTTTTCTTTTTATTGGTGAATATGGTTTAGGATTGGGAAGTTGTGACATTCATGTGTTATGGTGTGAGAGTGGGACCTTGATATTGAGGTGAATGAGTAAGTTGGAGAAAGGAGAAAACCATGACAGGGTGTGAGGTGGTGAAGGACACAGTAGTATAACTTTCCATTTTACTGTTATTCACAACAGTGTAACCTTTCATTGAATGGTGTCGGTGGTGTGGATTATATTTTTTTTTCTCAATTATAATTTATTACCTAAATACATTTTTACTACACAAATCAAACACTTTCAAGAAAATTTAGATTCATATCCATTTTATAAATCTCTTTACCCAATTGGAACAACCAGATAATACATGGAATATGGTTATATCAAATTAAATACGTTTAATTTTGTTGGTAGTTTTTATTTAGTTTTCAACAAATATATTTGTTTGAAAGTAAAGTTATAGGTATTTTTAAAAAAATGAAGATATAAGTATAGATTAGTTTTTAAATTGATTGATTTCATTTCAATTTCTCTAGTTAAATTCATCAATTAGATTGGTTAAATTTAGCGTGTGTGAAAATTTTTAAATGGAAAAAGTTTCACTTTTTTTTTTTTTTTCGTAAATAGAACCTTATATATAGACATGCACAGATAGGGAAAAAGAAAAAGAAAGAGTAACTTTAATTGCGAAGAAAAACAAGAAAGGAAACTACGTCATGTTTTACTACTTTTTATCAATAAAAGCTTCTAGAGAAACACTTTGGATCCTAAAAATTGTTATATATTCACCTTGTATTATTAATTTATGTTTATTTCTTAAAATAAAATGCATCATTGTCAGTACTAGTAACATTAAAATATAAAAGATGAAAATATTACACAAAATTAATTCATCAAATTGATGACAGAAAAAAATCCCCAGTATATACATATATATATATATATATATATATAATATAAAAATGTTATAACAAATTAAATACTTTCAATATTTATTGAATGAAATAAAATTACTATTTTTTAGTATTTAATTATTATAATCAATGCTTAAAATCTCTAATCGATATTAAATATAATGAGATGTTCATAAATCTTCCATAAATATTTTTATAATATAAATTAGTTAAAAATTATATTTTAACTGAAAACAATTATTTTAAAAGTATTATATATGCATATACTTATGGATAAATCATGTATAAAATACAGGTGCATATATATTAAATATTGAATGAAGTTGGCACGGAGAGCAATAATTTGTTAACACCTTCATATATGTAACGCACTGAAAATATATATGTATTATCAGCACATGCACCGAATATAAGTCAAGATATTTTGATAATAAAATATAACCATTTAATACTAAAATAAATTATTATTTATTGTTATATAATATTTTATTAAAAAAATGAGTGAGTAAATTTATGAATGAAGGGAGTTGATTAAATAGAAAATTTTATATGCAATAGATAACATGGCCAAAGGAATATAAAATGGAGAAGGAAACTACACAAGGGAGAAGTTGAAAATTAAAAGTGCGAATATAATATAATTATAAACATTGAAGAACATACCAGTCTTCTACAAACAATTGAACTGATCTTTAAATTTCGCTTAGAAAATACCACACTTTTAAAAGAAGATTGCTTTGGAAGAAAAAAAAAACTAATAAGAGTATGTTTGGATTGTCTTTTATGTATGTTCTGTGCTATCTGCCAAATGTTTTAGTTATTGTATTTACATTATATAGCAAACCAGTTGCTACTGAACTTGATTAGTTTGAAAGTGATATTTTGCATCTAACTGCAAATCTCTTGCAAACAAAACACGATCCATTATGAGACGGTGGGTGGTGAACAACTTTGTGCCTCTTCTACGTTCTTTTCTAATTTACATAGGTTTCTAAAGACTCTTTCTTTACCATTTCCTTGCAAGGGTTTCATATATAAAGAGTTACAGTTTAGGTACCTTATATTTCGACTTAATTAGTATAGGTTTTGGGTAGTTGAGCAAGCAACACCACACCAAATGATGAGGACTTTTCTTGCTTTTCCCGTGATTATTAAGTGTTGTATTTTTAATATTTAGCTAACAGTGACAAAACTAGGCTTGGTAATCTGCATTAACTCTCATTCAAAAAAAGCTTTTATTTGGTGAACAGAGCATTCCACTCAAGCTATTTCACGTTGATTTGTTTTCTTGAAACAGTACGATGTGTATGGGAACCTGTTCGGGCTACTTGCAGCACATCCAGTGACTCCATTGGTGTCACTGCACCACCTTGATGTGGTTGAGCCAATCTTCCCGAATGCTACCAGAGTAGAAGCCCTTCAACGGCTCACCATTCCAATGAAGCTTGACTCAGCATCCCTCATTCAACAATCCATTTGCTACGACAAGAAAAGGAAATGGACCATTTCAGTTTCCTGGGGTTTTGCTGTTCAAATATTTCGCGGGATTTTCGCACAGAGGGAGATGGAAATGCCTTCGAGAACATTCCTGAACTGGTATAGAAGAGCAGATTACACTGCATATGCCTTCAACACTCGCCCAGTTAGCAGAAACCCGTGTCAGAAGCCTTTCGTGTTTTACTTCTCAAAGGCAAAACTCAATTCCACACTGCACCAGACAGTGACTGAATACGAAAGACACCTCGTTCCTCATCCAGAATGTCGCTGGAAGATGCCTGATCCTTCTCAGCTTCAAAAAATAGAGGTGCACAAGAAGCCAGACCCTCATCTGTGGGATAGGGTATGTCACATTCATTAATATTTTCTATAGTCTTTAAAACTTTATAAAGTTATTAAATTCTTAATCCCAAATTTTATCTGTTTTGACCTTTTGATGATATACATGCGTGATAGGCTCCAAGGAGAAATTGTTGCAGAGTGATGAAGACGAACAAGAGAGGAATCATGAAGATAGATGTGGGTATATGTAGAGATGGAGAGATCCACGAACCTCTTTAATCGTGACAAGTGTGGATCAATATTAATTAGGTTCTTTGGCTATATTCTTGGACCTCATTTCTTCATTTATTCAGTATTAAGTACGTACTTGAATATATTACCTAGGACACTAAGTAAATTGGCATGCACAGACAAAACTGAGATTTATAGTTGGGCCATCACTATTGTGAAAGGGTGTTGGTAATTGGACATAAACATACAAATCTGTCACTAAAACAAACAAAATATTTTTGTGTTATGCATACAGCCAAAGGAGATTCGTGATTGCCAGAAATAGAATTCTTCGTCTTCTCTCATTTCTTCTATTCACACGTGATGATCAGAGGGTGTTCGGACAATACAGCTTAAAATTAAAATCACGTGTTCCTTTTTCTTGTCTCCGATTTTGTAATGATGAAAACAACTACTATCCAACGTTTGGTATGTCGGAAAACGATATATTATCACCACGGGACCAACAAGATGCTTCTAAACATGCAATCAAACACATTATATATATACACAAGATTAAATTATCTCAAATTAGAAGATTTATACTAAAGTTATTTATAATCCATATGCATAAAAAAGCCAAAAACATCAAACAAACAACTTTATTTTAAAATAGATTCTATACAAATATTGTTTTAATTGAGAATCAAATTTATAAACATTTATCTAAGCACTTGTTTTCTTAGCGAGGCTAGCCGAAAGCTTATAACCTAAAAACTAAGAGATAAAAGACTAAAACTTTTATGAATTAGTTTATTAAAGTATTCGGGAGGATTGATAAAAAATGCAAAGTGGTATGAGAATATTATATTGTATTATAAAGAATATTAAAGAATATTTAATTATTTTAATTAAACCTAGTTAAATATAATCATATATTGCTTTAGAAAATAATGGATACCGATCGGTATTTCTAATTTTCTTTACGTGTTTCCTTAATTTCACAATCAAAAATGCCATTTCACAACAAATAAAAAATAAAAAACGAAATGAAAATATATTTTCGTTAGTGTTCTAAGTGAAGAACAGAATGCTTGGTTGAACATCTAATGTATAATAAAGTCTCTATATACAATAAAAACAATTTTTCATTATATAATATTTTTTCACTCCCTTATCGTAACAAAAATTTATTTCCATTGATGAAAATTTTAACTTTATAATTAGGTGTTTATTTTATTTTTAGAGAGGTAAATTAAATAATTTTATCAATTATATTTTTGTTATACACTAAATAAGTATAGGAAACTCCGAAGTAAGAGGGTGAGCATCTCAGTTATGTTCATGGATACTCCGAAGAAAACGATGAACTCCTTCTCACAGGAAAAATGAGATCTGAACTAGGGGAAAATGTGGGATGTAATGGTAACTTCCTATATTGACTGGTGCCAATAGTATTGTAGGGGTGCTAATGATTGGATTAAGAGTATAGAAATATGTCCCAGCCCAGTCCAAATATTATAGGTTATGACCTCATGATTTAGACAAATTCTTCCTGCACCCCCATACCCTCTTCCTGCACCCCTATAATTTTTTTATTCCATGACTGCCCTTTATAAAATTACATAAATACCCTTATTATTTTTTGAAATTGTGAACCGGTGGGGGTGCATCCGGTTCTCATTTTAAAAAAAAATATAAACCGGACGACCTCATCCGGTTCTCAACTCAGCAGATCGGAAAATTCTCAAATTCGCCGTCGATAGCCTCTCAAATCCCAAATCAACTACTCTAATCATCAATATCACCTACTAATTGCTAATAAACATCACAAATTGGTTACCTAATGCTTCTATGAAGGATTAATTGAAAGATTTTTCGATCTGCTAGGTTAAGAACCGGATGAGGTCGTCCGGTTTGTATTTTTTTTGAAATTGTGAACCGGATGGGGGGTGCATCCGGTTCTCATTTTCAAAAAATGTAAACCAGATGGCCTGGTCATCCGGTTGGGAAGGGGAGGGGTTTTATTAAGATAGGAGTATTTATGTAATTTCATGAAGGGCAGTTATGGAATAAAAAAAATTATATGGGGGTGCAGGAAGAGGGTACGGGGGTGGAGGAAGAATTTGTCCATATTTAATCTACAAAATCCTCAACACTTGGGACCCTCGGCCCAACACAAAATATTCATACCCTGCCTAAAGGCCCTCCCCTAGTCCGTGTTCGGATCCTCTCCATTTCGTAAGGAAATCGACAGCTTCATTCCATTCAAAACGGACACGTGAATACAAAAAAAAATAATAATTAAAAGACGGAATTAGTTGGCATTTCAAAATAATTCTGAAAAAGTAACGGTTGCTTATTTATATATATATATATACACATAAAAATATAACATAAATATATAGAAATAACATAAAAATATAAACAAGTATTATTATATTTGTATTATGTATCGCGTACAAATATATTCAAACAATAAGCATAAAAAGAAAACCTAAATAACCAATGTAGAAAAGTAAAAAAATTTCAGGTTAGTTAAATACGAAAGGGTGTAAAATATTAAAAAGGTTATACATTCTTTATTCTAAGAAGTCTTATAATAAATTTATGTGATAAAGTATTATTTGAATGATGTTTTATAAATATATTACTATACATTAAAAAATTAAAAACATATTTGATGGAGTAACTTGTTAAAAACATAAATTCAATTTATTTAAATACTGTTAAATATGATACATAATTTGGAGAGTTGCACAATATTTTTTCAATTAAAGATTCTAAAAAAATTGGATGTATATTTACACACCTATTTTGTAGTTAATTCATTTTTTTAACCATTTCAAATTATGATATTTATCAGCACAAAGTAAGTTACGTCTGAAATTATAAAAATGAGTATTTAGAAAGATCATTAAAAAAGAACAAATTATGTTTGCAAACAAGTTACTCCTTAAAGAAAATTGTGTTGACAATCAATCAGCTAGGAAAATTAAGGTCTAAAGATTATATGTAAAGTTCAAAAAATAAAAAATAAAAACAGTCACAATTGAGAATATAGATTAAGAATTATGTGATGATATATAAACCCTGAGAATATAGATTAAGAATTATGTGATGATATATAAACCCTCCTTTAGAAAAAAAAAAAATCTCTTAGATATTACTTTTTCTTTTTTATGTTTCTCCTCTTATCATATGATATCTCCTAAATTTATTACTTTTTCTACATATAGAAGGACATTTAGGTGTTGGTGGTACATTTTCCCAACAAACAGGAAACTTAGCCACAAATGTGTTTTTTAGGTGTGAGAAATATGTTGCATTTATAACGAGATTAATAACAGGCAAGTGGCGAAACGTCTATACCTGCGTACAGACACAGAAATACATAGGAAAAGGAAATCTCACACGCAACAAGCGGCAATTGTTTAGTGAGGGAATTGATGGAGTTATTTGAACAGACAAAATTGGCAAGTTGGTTAGGAAGTTGAAGGAGACCAAGACCCTATCTACAATTTCATGTCCTATCATATTGTTGTAAAAATAACACCAACATATGAAAAACGATCCTTTCTCCTTTAATATAGTATATATTTTATCCCAATTGGTTCATTAGTCACACACCAATTAACTCCACAACGGACCTACCACCCCTACTCTACTCCCCTATATATCAAAGTTCTTATTTTCTTTCATTGCAGTAAATTCTAAATCAATTCCCAGTAATTTTCCTATATAAACAACTAAAACTTCCTCCGTCCACTTATTTATATCTTGTAGCGATGAATTTCGTATAATGTCTTATTTTATTATATGTAATCTATTATATTAAAAGCAGGACTTTGTTATCTTCTTATGCATTGAAATAAACTACAACTTTCTTATGAGAAAATAGTATATTATAATTTTCTTTTCACATTACTACATTCTTTTAACATTAATTACGTGCAAAATTATTTCGGCAGAGTTCGAAGCGATAATTTAGTAATCTCATAGTTGTGTTAAATTTGTCTCATGACGAATTTTGTCACAATAATGTGTTTTTTAAGTTTCTTATATAAACACAAATTATTAACATAAACGTATATAAGTTTTGTTTTTCAATATAATAAAAAGAATCTTAACAATAAAATAAAGGAACCTTTTAGATCACAAGCAATATTTCTTTTCCAATAGGAGTACTAAAACTAATGATTTGTTTTAGTGTGCAGCTAAGATGGATGTAATAAAATCTCCATAAAATTCAATTTTGATTAGGGTTAAGAAAAGTTGTGTTGAGATGGTCGGTGACATTAAATTGAATTAAATTAAATGCTTTCAATCTTTAGAAGAAAAAAAGTAAGTTTAAGCTTATTTTTATAAGAGTAATAACACCTCTTATATAATCATAAATTTCAAAAAACACTTTTTGTTAATAGTGATAGTATAATTTTTTTTTCTTGTGATTCTTTACTTTTCAAATTAGGAATACATAATACATAAAAAATTATTTTAAAAAAATCATTTTTAGTTTTTATTTTGACTACATTTTTTCATTACTTTTATCATAGAAAAATCTCCAAAACTCACAGTAGATTGAAATTTATAATTTATATATGAAAAAAAAGATTTACATGTATTTAAACCTGAATATACATAGCATAGACTTAACATTTTTTTTTCTTTTATTTGTGACGAGGGAATATACATTGCTCTTAATATCATTGTTATATTACGATTTTATATACTGGAGAGATTTCAGTACTAATGAATCATGTGTTAATTCATATAAGAAATTATATATGACACTATCTTAATGTGAGCTTTAGAATGTTGAGAGGATATTGATTAACTAAGTTTTAAAGACAAATTGAAAAGGAAAGAACACAACCACTTTATAAATTAATTTTCTTTATTAACCTATTTAATAAATTGATTAATATTTCATATGGTATTTGTATAAGTAAATTTTGACATCCCTGACACTAAATTGTCATTGTCACCACATGGAGGGACTTTTAATATATATATATATATATATATATATATATATATATATATATATATATATATATATATATATAATTATTATTCCAATTAAAAGTTGCATGGAGATAATTTTTTATTTTTTTATTATTTTAGTGTAATAGAAAAACTGATTCAATGTCTTAGATAGAATTTATTGGCAGATATTAATCACACTAAAAGAGATAACATATTTCAATATTTATTAAAATGTATTTTGATTTTTTGATTATTGCATAATAACATGAATTAAATATTTCAGATCTTACCATAGTTTTAGAATAATATCCAACAAATAATAAAATAATGAACAACCTTCTTTCTCCAACAAAGATAATGTAATTAGCTTATTTTTTTGTTTAGCTAAGTTTTAGGTTAGATTAGATCTTTTTGTATTGAAATTTTTTGTTGAAATATTTAGATTATATCGTATGTATCTATCAATTGATATTTATCTATATTTCAGGTTTTGGTTTTAAGCCAAAACCGATTAAATTTAAAAAAAAATTAAAATTTACATCGAATCATACTTTAATCAAAGTAAAATTTACATCGAATCATACTTTAATCAAAGTAAAATTTGAATTTTTTTTATCTAATATCCATTCACGTCATCCCAGTACATGATCCAACGTAAATAGCATTTTTACGTCGGATATAATGTGTTAAGTCTCCTACATTCACATCGAATTATTATCTAAAATAGTTAGGTTGAAAACCTACTTTTAACAAGTAAATTGTAATATAGGTTAAATGAACGTTACTAGATAAAGCGTTGTTTTTTTTTTCTTCTCACAGTAACAACAATAAATGAATAAAGGCCTAGTAAACTATCACAGTCTCCTCATCTATTATGATACCAATAAAAGAAATGTATGGACATGATACGTGCATCCATGTCTGGTGGATGCGATTCTGTTCTTCATCCTTTAACACACAACTTGCACTCCTTAGAGAACATACAGGGGTTGATAGGATCGTTTGAATAGTCTAGCTTCTCTAATACAAAATTTATTAATTGAACGGTATCTCTTTTATTGGCTAAAAAAGAAAGGGGCACATAGATAAGCCAATAACAAAAGTTGACAAATCATAAAGCAACCAATTCTTATCGGCACGAGATGTTGTCTTCGTGAGGGTGTGAATTAGGGACCACACCCACCAAATTATCTTTGATATTTTTTTGTAATTCTTGTTCTTCTTAGCATCCAACCAAATTTGTACAGCCTAATATTATTGTTGTTTTCTAATATAGATATTCTTTTCTTTTCATAAAAAACTACAAATATCTCCAACCCTCACAAAACGAATTTTATTTGCCACTAGCTCAGTGGCAATGGAAGCCTCAATCAACATGTACCTCAAGCATATCGAACCAGGAGCATTCAAATTCAACACTAGGCATACTATATCAGCGTAGTGATAGGTTACTGAAACAAATATCATTAAGTAAGCAAATTCTGTGTAAAATCTTGACTTACGAATTGCAATTCCAAATTAAAGGCATGAATACACATGTTGAAATTGAACTGTAGGTAGGCTTATCTAATTAACCAAGTATATATAGCTTTATGTATGGAATTAAGCAGTAATTGTGTACTATATAATTTTGTACGTAGCTAGCTAAAATTAAAAAAAAAAAAAAAAACTAATCTTAATTTCTACTTGATTATATTATAGTCACCGTTTTAATCTTGATAATCTTAATTCCTCAAATAAAGAATTCATGATCTATCCTGCCAAATCATGGAGAAGCTGTGCTCCCATCAAATTTCTGTAAGGCAGGTTTTGTCCTTCACCATCCAAAAGAGAGTACTGAACTGGTTGGCAATCTTCAATTTGGTCCCTTGGGTTTGGGTAGTACAGTGAACTCTGCGTTGGTGGCGGGAACGCTAGGCTCACTCCATGCTGCTGTAACCCTAGCGTCAAAGACACCCCGCTCTGGCTGTTCCCATTTTGATCATTACTTCCGAAAGAAACCATGCCCGAGGATTGGTGTGTGTACGATGAAAAATCAAGCTCCACCGACCCAAAGCACTGTTCTTGGCCCTTTGGGTCGTTTTTGTTATCTAGGGTGTGGTTGTTGATGATGGAGGACGCACACTCCGAGTCTATTCGAAGCAGTGATGGCTTCTGATCCTCTGATCGTGATGAATGAGGTGGAGGGTTTTGAATATTTGGGTTTATATCATTGTCTGGATCAGTAGCACCCTCCGAGGAAGCTATGTTGTTTTCATGATCCTTCAATTCCTCCAAGTACATTTCCTCCACCATGGGCTTCCATAGTCTCACCCTTGCATTAATAAACCAATTCGATACCTGCTTTCAACATTCGCGTTACCTAAAGCGGTTTTCAATTTTCACAAGAAACTTAAACTTACACATATGATATAATAATAACATGTTGATACATAATGTCTGTTTTATTTATACAAAAAATTATATAACCAAAGGGAAATTAGGTGTCTACATGTGTTAGAGAAAGACACAAACATACCTGGCCTCTCGAGAGACCGGTTTGGCGGGCTAAAATATGCTTATCGACATCGCTCGGGTACCTACAAAAGTTTAAAACATTCTTATTAATTAAGAATCTGATCTTCAATATTGTAATTAACCTAGCAAGTAGGTAAACATCAAGCAACATTTGAAGAAAAGAAGTATCATCAAATGAAAGGATTATTTATGTGCCCACGTTGCATACCAAAGATTGAAAATAATATGACGACATACCAACAGAAGGAATCTGAATAGTGATGCGCAGAAACTACCAAAATGTACCATTGTTTTTGCAAGCAGAAATGATTGAGATTCTATACGCTAGGCGTGAGAAACTCACGGCACCATCAAGTTGCAGTTTGGGTCTTATTTTATTTTAGAGAGAACATTGATTCTTGAGTAAAATCTATTTTGTTGGTTACTTATATTGGGACTTCAATAATATATGTAGGTAGCTAACTGGTAAACACAAGATAAGATTGAAGCAATTAGCAAGGGAGAGAATTTGTTACGGATGGAGAAAATGCTCAAAAAGCCAAGCCCGAAGAACCGAAACAGCACGCTCGGGAAGGCCACGTTGGGGTCTCCAAGGATGGGTTTCCATCATGCTCATTTGCTGAAACGCCCTTTGTTGTCTCAGTGCTTGGTCAATGACTTTGAGCCTCGGCGTTTCGCCCCTTGTTGTGCCTGGTGCAACTGGGTCTTTCTCTCCCATGGCTTTTCTTGTTATTTGAATCTGCCCCAAAATCCCATCCTTCAAACACTTGAAATGTCTTGACATGGCTTTCAGCGCCAACGCCGAGTACACCGTGGCAGCACCATTTCCCGCCACCGCTTCAAACGACGCCACCACGCTCTTCATCTGATTCCGGTAGTGCTTGTACCTTCTGTCAACCTAGAAGCCAAACCAAAGCCAAAACATATATTAATTTGAAAGTTACACAGCTAGGTAGTCACCATGGAATGAAAATGATTCACCATGCATGCTAAAAGAATAAATGTTGCCAGAAAAAGGAAGATGGAAAAGGGGTTTGTGTTGTTAAGGTAAATGAATAAGGGTGAATTGTCATGAGGTGAGAGCATAGCATTAATGAAAGGGCCCGAAGTTGCTGCTGAGTTAGTTCAGAAATCAAAATCGAAAGACCCCAATCCAATCAACCCACACACACCAACCGAAAAGTTAAAGGACCTGGACGGATAGATACCAATACCATTACCAATTCACTTGGAGTAAAGGCGTGGATTTAACCTACTTACACGCCTTTTTCCATATTTTGGGGAACGATGGATAAAGGTGTGTTATTTCCTTGCAAAAAAGTAGTACTAGTACACAACACTCTTAAATGAAGCCAAACAAGATTTGGAAACAAACATCAAACATATATACCTCTTCCAGCATCGAAAGCAGCTTTGTCTTTCTCTTCTGCAATTCCACGAACTCGAGAGAGGTCAGAGAAGGCTTCTTCGAGGAACCCGTACAGTTGTTATCCTCTTCCCACTGCTTCTTCAACGATTTGGGCTTTCCCGCCTCACTTTGCTTTGCGTCTAGGCTACAAAACTCGTTGAGAAGGTCCTGTGCAGGCACCAAATACTTGGAGTTCTTCACCAGGAAATGTCCTTGTTGGTAAACACTTGCAGCTTTGGAGTTAGAACTCACATACCCGTCTTGTAACATCTGTTGCTGCTGAACACTCACTGGTTTTCCAAAGAACCCTTCTCTGGAACTCGAGGGAACAAAATCGGGATGATGGCTTGTCTGTCGTAGCTCAAAAGACTGCAACCCGATAGTGGAAGGGTTGGTTGAACTGAGAGAGAGTGAAAGACCTTGACTAGGCCTTTCGTTGGCTTCACAAGGGAACACACACCTTAAAGAAGAGTCATCAAACCTGCCATGGTTGTTGTCGTCTTGCCACGGGGCTGAATCGTGAGCTCCCACGATTAGATTCTCGGCACTTGTTTCAGAAATATTCCCGGGAGTGAAATCTGAAGGCTTGTTGTTGTTGCTATAGTCATGGTGGTAGAAAGGGGTGGAAGAGTCGTTGATGGTCTTGGAAGAGGAGGGACCCGGTTTGGGTATGAAACTTCTCCACATGACAGCGTTGGTGTCACTCTTTGGAAACCCTATCATTTCCATGCCTGTGCTGAGGTTGTACATCTCCGGGTCTGACACAAAGCCTTGGATCTGGTTCACTAGCATCGTTGGATTTCCCGGTGATACATCGGAGTAGCAGAATCCAGATGATGATTTGTCTTCACACAGTTGTCGAGCCATCGAATCAAATTAATTATCTAAAGCTCGTCAAGTTGCAATTGTTCTTCTTAATTCATGAATTGCCTTCTTACGAATTACTTATACTGCTTCAGGTTTCTCACGTTGTTGGAATATCGTTGCAAGGGGTATGCTTGGTTTGTTGAGTTGTTTCATCCCGCAAAATAATCCACAAACCACTGAAACAGAGTTGAAAAGCGTCAAGGGAGGTCCATGCCGAATCATAAATAAGGCCAAAAGCAGAAAGGAAGAAAGAAAGGAAGTTGAATAGTTACTTTGCTTGTTTCTGTGGAAAGTGATTAAATAAATCAGATCTTACCGTAATGGAAGTGGAATAATTAGTTAGGTATGTGGGAAAAGGATCAAGGTAGGGTTGCTGTGTCTCCGGCGGTGGTCGGTGGAGAGTTCTTCTGAACAGCGACGGTGGTAGTTTTGAGAGTAAGTGAGAGCTCCGTTTATCTCAGATTTGTTCTTCTAATAAGCCAACATAAAGCTACCATGAAAATCAACCTAGGAACAAGGATGAGAAATACTTCCTCAGAAATAGAAGATCAGATAGGAGTGATGATGACCCTCATGCCATGATCATCATTTGATTTATGTCCACCCATCTCTCTCTCTCTCTCCCTCTCTCTCTCTCTCTCTAGAAGTGGGTCAATGCAAGATATAAATACAACCAAAATAGACTTCTGGTACAGTAAGAAAAATAAGAAGAAAATTTCCTCAATTATTTCTTATCCCTGGTACCTACAACCAGTAAAATAAATAACATTATCAAAAAAATTGAATTGAATATGCAAATAAATGAAAAAGCTCTGCCAGATATGAGTTATTATAATTAAAAGAAAATAAAAACAGACCATCTCTACAAAGTACTAATGAAGGACCAGGAGCAACAGAAAGTTATGATCGTCCTTTGCCTGGTACATATACTACAAGCCGCCACATGAGTTGCTCTCTGATTTACGAAAATGTTGATTTTTTAACAAATTGTGCTTTTACCACCCACATCCAAATCCACCATAATGTTGCCATGATAGAAAAATGGTAGATTTGTAGGGTCTCTCTTCGGCCATGAATTTGTTTATTGTTTCACAATGACAAGGCTTGCGAATTTTTTAAGAAAACAAAAATTATTGGCGAAGGGATTAAGGGATCTTTGTAGGGAAACGAATCCCAAGATCGAAGTGATCCTAAGTAGGAGTCTTTTAGTGTGGCTTTTTCAGATTGGTTTGAGTTAGAGAGGTCTGTTTGGGGGTAATTGGTGGGCCAGCCTGCACCCTCTGTTCTGTTCCTGAACCCCCCAAAAAATAATAATAAAGGGTGGGAGAGTTTTGTTTCTGTTTTGTTGTTTAATCTGTTATCTGTTGTGTTGGTGCAGAGGGTAGAGAAAGGTGGAGAGAAGGAGTAAAAAGAGAAACAATAGATGCTCTTGGGTTTTTGTAAAAATGTTGCCATAATAAGGGAGTTTGTGAGAGATGAGATATTGAGATGAGGTGGTCCAATCTTTGCCCATCTAATTCTTATTAATTGGTGTATTAAAGTACTCCACCCATCCTCTTCTCTCCATTTTGCATCCCTTGGGACCGCATCTTTTCTTCATATTCATTTGTCATCCAAAAAATTATGCCTCTTCCACGCGCATTTCCATTTCATCACATCTCATTAGCTTACCACCAAATTCAATCTAATCCATCTCTTAATTAAACACAAACCCTTATTAGGTTTTGCTTAATTAATACTTCCCACCACCAAATTAATCTGCGCCCCATTTAAGGCACTACATATATAAACTATGAACTTTAGGGAAAACCTACATTCGAATGTGTATGCTGAATCCACTGCATGCTCGCTACCTACGTACATTTAATATTTTCAGCCTCGTTTTACTTGACATGACATCACAATCATTATTCGTGATTTGCTATTTTGTGATTCAAATCATAATGTTTGATTAAAGTAATTTTCAATCAAAACCAACCTCCAAGCATTTTTGTATCATCACATATTTTATAGGACTTCTTTCTTCCTTTTCATTTCCATTTCACGAACAAGACAAGCCATCCATACATCATTCGTGCGTAATCTATCTTGAAAAATACAGTTTTTCGGAAAGTGATGGAAATAAAATATTTGAAGCTGCATAATTATTGATTTGGTATTAGAATGATCGGTTTGATCTAATCAGATCACCCTTAGACATCTCCAAACATATGTTTAAAATTAGGTTGGTTTTGCCTAAGCAGAAGTCACTTCATTCTTGAAATAAAATAACTTAAACGGCACATTCTTTTACTTACAGTGAAAGCTTAAAAATGGTCAAAGTTTCAGAAGTGAAAGGATAAGCAAAATAATCAAATAGCAGAGGAAAAAAATTACTAAAACAAAACAGAATCAACCTTATCCCATTTAACTGATTGGGACAGTTTTTTCCCTCTAAATATACCTAGCCCAACCATCAACTATGATTATAATATTTTTAAATAAACTATTTGTTACTATGTTAAATAAAACATAGTAAATTAACACTACACTAGTTGGTGTAAAGTTAGACTCAATTTCTTAAATAATATTAAATGAAAAAAGTAATTAGAAGGATAAATTCAATATATCAAATATTTTAGTAAAAAATAGTCATTCATAAAATTATTAATAAATGTAAAAACACACATTAAAAAAAATATCATTCATTTTACTTTCAAATTTGAGAGTTATATTTAACAGTAGGAAGTGAAACATTCAAACATAATTTCCACCACATGTTCTCATGGGTCAAACTTTAATTATGTTACTACTGCACAATTCTGACAATCAAGTATTTGCATGACACCATAATATGAGTGAACTGTAAAATTAGAAAGATATCTTTAGTAGCATCATTCTCAATTCAATTATCTTGATACTCTTGTGTGGAGTGAAAGATGTCTTCTTAACAAATCTGGTAAGAATTATTACCTTTGTTTTGCTTTATTTAGTGCTCAGTTTACAACTAGGTTCATCCAATAAGAAAATTTTCAATATAGGTTATTGGGACCTAATTATTGAAACACGCTAGACTTAATTTATCAAAATAACCCAAATAAAAAAATGCAGAACAAATAATAATATGAGCAATAATTTTATATCTAAACTCCATAAATTTCAAGACTTTTTCATTTCCAACCAAATATCATGCCCAACTATAAACTTCCAAATTTTGTTGAAATTTCACCTAATGCGTAACTTCTAATTAACCTTTTTAGTTATTTCACATCTTAAATTTAAACGTCCTAAAATATTTAGATAGAAAATACAAATGTAAAAGTTTTAAGTTGAGGAAAGTTGACAACAAGACTAAAATTGGGAAAATTGAAAATTAAAAAGCTTATTTGACTAAATAATTTTGGAAAACTGAACTTACTTACTGTTCAAATTAATAAAGAAGAAGAAATCAAAATTAATTAAGTCAAATATATTATAAATTTTGATTGTTTAATGTGTTATATAAGCTTATGTTGTTTATTCATGTTTTAGTGTATGTATATTTAAAATTTTAAATCCCCTACGTATACAGAAGTAACAGATGGCAAGAAGTGGTCCAAACACATTTAAGGATAGATTTAAGTAAGTAATTTAATTAAAGCTTAAATATATTTTTAGTAACTTCAAGTAAATAATCTAATTAATTTTTTATTTTTTTAGTTAGTTTACTTTGTAAAATGTTATTTTTAGTTTTTGGATTTAAACTAACATTAATGATATGATAAATGATTATTTATATGATATTGAAGTTAACCGTAATCTTTTAATAAAACCTTTGAATTGGTATCATCATTTTTTTTATCTAAATAAAATTTTCATTATTTTAGTTCTATAATATGTGAAATGTTATTCTTTTATATTTGAGGGTTAGATAGTTTTAATGACACTCTTTATGATGTCATTCTTTAAATTCGTATTTATCATTTCATTCATATTTCTTTCAAATGTTAAATCAAAGTTGTAATAACCAATTTTTTTTATTAAAATTAAATATTATCGAACCACTTGTGATACTCTTTCATTGTGTCCATTATTTTTTTTTAAATAAAGAATTTTATATAGAATGGAATATTTATAGTATTCTAACTCTAAATCATCCCATATAACACCAGTGTAGAAACTATTATATTGGTATCTCACCAAAGAGTGAAGTGTTGCTAGAAAGTAAAGTGATATATCGTTAGTAACAAATGTAGAGTTCCCCTTTTTATAAAAAAATGGTAACTTATAGGAAACCAAAGTCAATACGAGTAATTAATTGTTGATCATTTTTTAATTCTTAGAGGAAGTCTATTTGTGAAGTATGAAAAAATATTATCCTCGTAAATAATATGCAAAGTTAACAAAATTTTAGCAAATTTTAAAAGATTAATGTCATTTAATTAAATGTAAGTTATTAGTATTAAGTGAAACATTGTTTGTCACATTATCACTATAAGTATTGGTAATAAAACAAAATAAAAAATAAAATCTTTTAATCTATACTTAATTTAAACCACTAAAAATAAATTTAATATTTTAATTTGAATTGTAATTTGTAAATGATAGACAGTAAAATATTGCAAAGGCGAGGAATAGGCACGCGCGAGGGATGAAAGTGGAAGAGGGGAGGTGGCGAAGAGAAGACAGCTTTAAATGTTTGTCTACTAAAAAGCAAGTGGTCCAGTTAGGGTAGCTTTCTCCGCCGCTTACCAAATTTCTCTTCCCATCACCTCACTATCCCTTTTCTCACTTCTTCTCCTCACCCAACCTTTTTCGGTGTGCCTCTGGGTGTGCACTGCGCACTCCGCGCATGCTTCCCACCTCCTCCTTCATTTTTTTTTTCTCTTTCAATAAAACTTCTACTGTTACCTTACCTGTTCCTTTGCCCCACGTAACTTTCACTCCACATTTTTATTTTAATTAATGTCTCTATGTATGTGTGTGCTTTTCCCGGGAGAGTCAAGTTAATAATGTACCAGAGACTACACAATTGACGCTACATTCCTATCCTACCAATCAGACCACAACACATTCTCCATACCCTAACAAATTAATGAAAAATGTCTACCCAACATTCTTTTCAGAAACAACATTTTTTTATGCAAAAAAACAACACTTGTTTGCTTGTTTTTAAAATTTCAAAGAGCTGGGTTTTGTGAACAGTGAGCGTGTGAAAGGGATCTACTAGGGACTCCACAAATGGTGGGGGGTTGTGTGTGCTTGTAAGACTAGGTACGATTCTGAGACTTCATTAACAGCACCTACATTTTTGAACAGGCTTGAAACTTGTAATTACATGCCACTGAACCAAGCTACGAACCATAGGGTGGTCCTTCTTCACATTTATTTATCTCTATGCATATAAAAATAGCTTTTTTCTTTATTCGTACACTATTAGATCGACCACCATTAGAATATATATATATGTGCGCTTAGTGGTTAGGACCATCCTAGTCCTACACTAGGGTCACTGTTATTTTGAAGCCAGAGGGCATGCATATGTAACAGAAAATCTCAACCTTTTTTAATCGCAGGATCAATCGTGTCTGAATTTGAGAATGACACAAAAGGGGGAAAATACTTTTGCAAATCCACACCGACTAAACTAGCTAACCCCAATAACAATATTCCTTTCCTCCACTGTCAAAAACCATTCACATTAAAAAATCATAGTTTCAGATCATAATAACCATATGTTAGTAAATTAAAAATAATCAAATAGTTTTCTTAATAAGTACTATCATTTTTCTCATGTAACATGTTTCACTTCCATGTCTGCTCAAAAGCTAATATGGGATGAAAGATTAACTCTGATCATGATATATACTGTGACTATTATTCAATTTTTGCACAACAAGCTTCATATTATGGATTTTACATTACATGGGAATATTAAACTGAAAAGTAACAGTGCACGTAATAAGCGCAATTTGCGGGGGCAGTTTTATATGCTTACTCCGACGAAACATGAGCATGCACTCACCGACACCAATAAAGTCAATACAAATGATAAGGCAGTAACGAAACAAAATGTTTTGCGTACGTCACGGAACAGGAACTTCAAAACTATAAAATAATAATTTGATTAGACAATAACCCTAAATTTAACGTCAAATATAAGAGATGGAGCAAAATAACTATTTCCAACCTCCTACCACGTTTAATATTTGAATTTTACTTTTTATCAATCAAAAAATATGTTAACAGTGTTGTGTATCTTCTGAAAAAAAAAAACTAGATATATAATAATAATTTGGATGAAAACATCATTGTTTATGTTCAAATATAAAGAGAGATGTGTTTTAAATAAAAATATATATATTTTGAGAAATAAAAATTAGAGTGATAATGAACATATTATTTATTTTATCAAATACTTCAACAATATTCACAACATAGCTTTGTTTATTTATCATTTTAGCTATTTTTTAGCCACTTATTATAAGAGTGTTGAATACTATAACTCTTTACCATTTAGAATGACTTTCTAAAATGAAAACAATAAATACATTAACATGGTAAATATTTTTTACATATATTCGGTGTCAATAATTAGATCAACAGCATATTGCCCCCTGATGGAGAAGAAAATTAAAACATTCAAACTATTGACATCCTAAATTGCATTCTACATACTAAATTACAAATTCTAATTTTTTTATAGTTTTTTTACTTTTACCAAAAAATTAAATTAGCAATACCAGCGTTGTCCAGCGGGATTCTCGATGCCTCTATATAACATATTAGAGTTGTTTTCATTCAACATAGCTCATATAAGGTAAATACAAAAACTTGTGTCTGTGTTATATAGTGGTTATTAAAACATACAAAAAAAAACTATGAAAATAACCTTTAATTCCATCCCCTCATAAATGAGATTCTTCAATTGAACCCCTTAATTTGTTAAAATATCGTGAATAGATATGGTTACATGTAGAAGGTTTTCCTTAGGAGGCAAGTCTTATGAAAACAACCCTTTATTATAAATGATTCACTTCTTTCTCTTCCTTTTGGTTTTCACCATAAATTCCAATATGAAAGCTAATTTTTCTACGCTGTGACGACAGATGCTTGAGATAGCATCTGTTTTTTATATTATCATGTTAGATACATAGTGCTAAAATGGAGTTTGAGAGAAAAAAATATGTAAAAAGAAGTAAAACAAAAGAACCATACGTCAGTTTCGATATAACCTTTGTTTTTGTTAAGAAATTCGGTAAGAATATCAATCATATAAGTAATAATATGAAAGAACAGCATCATTCATTTCAAACATGCAATAACTATCCCATTAAAAAACCATCAGTAATAATGTGACCACAATTTATTCTCTTAAAAAACCTCACACATTTTATTACTACACAACTTATTACACTTTTATTGATTCCTAAAATTAATATGCATATATGCAGAGTATTCAATGCATACGGAAATATTTTTAAATTAAAAATATTCTTTTAATATCCTATGGTTTGGGAACTATTATTATAGCAATGGTTAAAATGCTATAATAGCAATGTACTTTTAGGATCTAAACCCTATAATATTATTATTTCTAAGGTCTTTATATACTTTTTTTTTACATTTGTGTACATTTTAAAAAAGAAATTCTTCTCGTAATAGGATTTAAACATCTCTAAAATATTCCTATTTATACTATTTTTTACTGTTAAAAAAATAATAATAATTAAATTTAAGAGTGTGTAAAAACATAACGAAATTTAAAAATAGAAAAAACAAATGAAATAAAGAAAATACTAAAATATCAGCAATAAATATGAAACAATGAGATAGTATTATTCAATTTAACCGATATGTCTTATGCACCATAATTTTTAAAAGTAACAAATAAAACAAATTAGTATATATATATATATATATATATATATATATATATATATATTAAGTTCAATAATTTTTTTTATATAATTTAACATTACAAGTTGTATCAATGATCTCAAAATAAATACTGATATACCAAGTTAAAACTAAATCATATAATTAATATTAAAATTTTTGTTACAATATTTAATTCACAATAAGAGAGATTATTAGGAAACGTTTCAATTATCCCTTCACCAATTTTACATTTGGTCATATTATAATAAAATCTCAATACTCGTTCTACTATATTATTAAGTAAAAAGTATTATGTTCAAACTAGTTTTTGATTTAGAAATAAATACTTTATCCAAAAACTTTTTTTTATTCTTGTTTATCTAAATTTATTTCTCATAATAGTTTTTGATTTAGAAATAAATACTTTATCCAAAAACTTTTTTTTATTCTTGTTTATCTAAATTTATTTCTCATAACCATTCCTATAAGTTATTTTTTTTTATATATTTCATCATACCATATAAAGACCAATTTAAAAAAAAAAATATATATATATATATATATATATATATATATATATATAAAAAATTAATAAAAAAAAAAATATATATATATATATATATATATATATATATATATATAACAAATTATTAAAAAGAAAGATACATTCTCATTGAAAGAAATACACATATAAAAAAGTTTGACCTATTGCGAGAAAAAAATTTCGAACCTTAAATATTATATCAAATTTAATTGAAAAATGATATAAAATAAAATCTTAAATAAAAAAAATTACATCATAATAATCCACATTTTCTTATATTGATTATTGCGGGTGATAAAGAGAGAATGACTAACGCAAACGAAGTGAGAAATTATACAAAGTGTGTAAGCAATCTTAAGAACGATGAAAAAAAAAAAGTAAATGATGGATGAGAAATTACGTGATTGTTATATGTATTAAATTTATATTTTTTTAATTTTGAATCATATATAGGACTTAATTATTTTTTTAGTTTTTAAACACGTCAATTTTTAGTTTTTGTAATTTTTATGTAATTTCGTAATTTTTTCATGTAAAATTTTCAGCTCTTCTGGTATTGTATTGACATAAGGTGACTTAAGGCTTCTGACATACACTGTTAACATGACATTGACAAAATTCTCAATTAAACCTTAATTTTATAGTTTTTTAATGAATTAATTATCGACCAATAAATTTTAGATAATGTTTAAGACAATTTCAATGCTTTTACTGTTGAACAAACTATAACTATTTTTTATCAACTCTTTTCTGGGATAGACACACTGGTGCTGGTTAGTTTTGAAGTGGAAAAAAAATAGAGGAAATAAAAATAAAAAATAAAAAATAAATAAATTATTAACTAAAAAAATAAGTAATAACTAAAATTAAAAGCTACTTAATAAAATTAAGAGTTACTTTTTTAGTTTAGAAGCAACAGGTAAAAGATAGAAACTTTTTTGTAAATCATATAATCTGATACAAACTAAATTATATGATATTAAATGTTATTAGGTGTAATAGTGATAAAATAATAGTTTATTTGAACATCATTATCAAGGCAAACTATTATTTTTTATACTACCTATTGGATAATAGGATAATTTAATTGAAGAAAATAATGAAAATATTTTTATTAATTGATAACTAGCCAACAACACAAGAAAAGTCGACATTACCTTACCTTCCATGGTGTAAGTCTTTCTTGCTTTCATGTTGTTCAAGCTATCTATTTTACATTATATGAGATTCTAACTTACCTTAGAAGAGAAATAACTCATAAAGTATATAGGAAAAAATAATTTGATATTTTAATTCACAATATTAATTTTATATTTCACTCCAAAGTGAAAAGATTATTAAAAAATGTTGGTCGCACGTAGTGTTTTTTTTTTTTACACTTCTTTTCTTACATGAGACAAAACCAACGGCAAAAAAATATGATTTTGCAAATTTTCCTTTGCAGTTTTTTCTTCCGTATTTCTTTCCTTTCAAACATAGGGTTAATATTGGCGTTTTGTTGTCAGCTATACTGCTTCCAGTTGCTCTACCTCTTAGCATTCATCTTCACCTTCATGAACAATTTTTTTTAAGCTTTCTGTATGCAAATAAAAACCAAGGTGTAAATTAAAGACTATTTATGAATGTAATAAGATTTCTATATTGTTATTGCATTTTCCATATTACTTATTTTATCTAAGTGGGTAGTTTTTTTAATTTCTTCAACAAAATTGTTGTAATTAAGTAATGTTATTACATTCTTTATTTTCCTTAATTTACTTTGGATTTATGCAAAAAGATCAACTTTGGGTCGTTACTCGTTACCCAGGGCACAAGGCACATCAGATAGTGATGATAAAGCTAATTGAAGGCACGTTCCTTTCATCTCTTAGCTGATAACCGTGTTTGAGGAAGAATTCAAGTTTCCAATCAAACCTAAAAACCAATCATAAACTCATACTCCTCACCCTCTTAAACATGTTTCACTGTGTAAAAAATAAATCTAGTTTGGCCCTAGAAGTAAAATTTAAACCGAAATGAATATAAATTTTGCATTGAAGAGAGATTTTTACAAGAAATTAATCAAAAATAAAACTAAGATCATTAATATCAAGGTTAAGAAACATACTCTGCTGGTCCTCTACCCAACCGACCGTAGAGAGGACGTGGTCCACATCCTTACACTAACTTTGACCTGTTCTGATCTTTCTCTTCATTCTATCCACTCGTTATTATAGGTATATTTTTTGTATTTCTTTTTCTGCAGCAAAGAAAATGTCTCAATCGAAAACGACATAACAATGGATTTAAGCTCTTTTTTTTGCATCTGAAACTGAGAGTTTTATAAAGATGGTCCGTGTTCGTCCAAGGATCTTGCAGTTATCCTTGTTGGTCCATCTGAGTGTAGTTTTATTGCTAATTATTATTTTTTTGGGTGAATTAAGGATGAAGGCTTAAAGGGTGTTAGGGTAACAGACAGAAAACAAGGCTAAAGGGAGAGGGCCCCACAGGGACATGCATGCATGCATAGTGGTTTGAGCGTTACAGCAGAGCAAAGAAGACGACAAAACGTCACAGCCAAGCAAGCTTGCTCTGCCAAGATAGATTCTGTCCCTAACGAATAGAAACGAGGCTTCTTGCAAATCAGTTAATGGATGAAGACGAGGAGGAGCAAGAACAAGCTTTTCCAACTCCTTCAATTTGGTCCATACACAGCTTTTACAGACAAATATGAAAGAGGAAACTGATCTTTCATACGTATATTATATAAACCCTGAATATTCTGCTTCTACGTGCATCTATAGACTGAAACAATCAAATTAATTCACAGAACAAGATCCCATTTATATACTGCAGCCAAAGTTTGAGGCGAGATTAAGTGTCCTCTAATAATTAAGGAATGTGCTTTTACTGCCACATCCTTTCTTTGCAAAACCTGTTTCCACAGAACCATGAACATTGAACCCTACTGAAGGAGGATGACTCCAAATAACTTCATTTGTTGTGGTTTCAGATTGGATGTGGAGCTTGTTTATTCCTAATCCAACAATCTTCGAAGGCTTATAGTGAATTTTGAAATAGGTTTTTCAAAATCTTTGTTTTTGTTCTTTTCTCAAATAACTATTATCATTTCAATTTTTCTGTCTTAAAGTCTACTTTAATGCTAGAAAGAAAGGCAAATATCTGTATATAAGAAAAACATTTATTTTATACAAATAAAATTTAAAATGAATATGTTTATGTATAAAAATTATATTATAACTAAAAATTATAACAAATAAATATCTTCATATATATATATATATAAATTATATATATTTTTTATTTGCAATACATAATGTATAGAGAGAGTGGAAATTTTACTCACTAAATTGTGTATTTTAATGTTTAATAGTATATTCTTCAATACACACTTCTTTTTATGGGCTAAGACACTGTCAAACATATTCTTTCCTTGTTCGTTAAAGTTAACAAGATCATGGAACTATAAATCTCTCTTTTTTTATTATTATTTAATGGGCCTCAGTGATACATTTTTAGTTTCTGACAAATCTCAACAAATAATAGAGATACTTAAATAGATATTTATAGCATTTTATTAGAGTTATTTTTTTGTTGTAATTTATAATTTTTTAACTTTGAAAAGTTTTTTCATGTTAATTTTTCTTGGTTGCATGATCCAAGTAATTATTTTATGTGTTTGTTCATTATTTAAGTAAAATTCAAAATTTATCTTAGTAGTCCCATGATAGACGTGGGCATTAAAATTAAACCACAATAATTTTAATTAGAAAATAAGAGTTAAAGAAAGTAACTATACTGTACGTAAGTTTTATCTGGTTTAAAAGCTCTTTTTTGGTTGAAAAATTATCCTTCTATTCTTTTAGAATTTTTGTAGAATTATATTTGTGACGGTTTTTTTCTTTTACAGAAAACTTCAGGATATAAGTTGGGGCAACTATTATTATAGTAAGATGAATACTTTTAAAATAAAAATATTTAATTTATTTTAATATTATTTATTGAATTACTATTGTTTTTTAAAGAAAACTTGAGGATATAAGTTGTGCATGTTCTCTGTATACATGAAGAACATTGGGTCATAGAGACCAGTATCGGCTAACTTTTGTGCTTGTAATGGTGGGCTACACTTTTGGATTATGACTCTGCATAATAAGATGGCCCAAAACTCAAAAGAAACCCACACACAACAAAATGCTGACGAGTTATCCCTTCTCCTAAAACATCGCAACATGGAGCCATAACTACGTTGCCATTTGTCGTTCCAAGGTGAGGATCTGTTACACCTGGGACTAAATCTCACTATTCATCATCCATAACAGTACACATACTTTCATCTCCACCGCAAACTCTCTATTCACATTATTGCTTAATACCAACCACATTCATTGGTAGGTGAATACCAAGTTATACAGCAGAGGAATTCAACAACAATGAGATGATGTGCAGCTGCAAATACAAGAATATCTTTGCTTTTTTTGCGTGGTTCTAACAAATTTACCATCATCACCCACCAAATCGTGAGCATGGGTGTGATACCTTTCCCATACTCACCATCTCCCACTTCATTGTCTCAACAAAAAAAAGGCCTTAAGACAAAAGCAAATTCCAAAATAAGCACGTTCTCACCAATCCAATGCTGCCAGAGCCAAACAGAGCCCATCCAGCTGAATGGGGTGCCCAGAGTTTCAGAGAAGATTCCTCTGAGCAACCCAGCAGCTTCCAGTGTGGCTCTTCCACCCAGGCCTCGAAGGATAATCCTTGTTAGGCATGGAGAGAGCCAAGGAAACGTGGATGAGACCGTGTACACGAGGGTACCAGATCCAAAGATATCCCTCACTGAGAAAGGGATGGCCCAAGCCGAGGAATGTGGCAAAAGGATAAAAGAAATGATTGAGAAAGAGCAAGGCCAAGATTGGCAGGTTTACTTCTACGTTTCGCCGTATAAAAGGACCCTTCAAACCTTGCAGCACCTCGCTCGTCCCTTTGAACGTTCAAGAATCGCTGGCTTCAGAGAAGAGCCTCGCATTCGAGAACAAGATTTTGGTACTATCAGCTAAACTACTCCGTTCTTTTCTCCTGTGTGTTTTTGCACACTTCACTTCACTAATTGTTTGTGTGATTCAAAAGGGAATTTTCAAAACAGAGAAAAGATGCGAGTGGAAAAGGCACTACGGCAGCTTTATGGCCGTTTCTTCTACCGATTTCCAGATGGAGAATCCGCGGCTGATGTATATGATAGGATCACTGGTAAGATTTTCTTTTGGGAATCAAAGTTACCAAGTTAAGTACTGAAGCAGAGTTTTATGGTTGAAGGATTCAGAGAGACGTTGAGAACAGATATTAATATTGGACGGTATCAGCCACCTGGGGAGAAGAAAACAGAGACGAACTTGGTGATCGTGTCTCACGGTCTGACACTTCGAGTGTTTCTGATGAGGTGGTACAAGTGGACGGTTCAACAGTTCGAGGGTCTCAACAACATGGGCAATGGAAATATGGTGGTCATGGAGAAGGGTTATGGTGGAAGGTAGATACATTCATTTTGTTTATTTTATTGCATTAATAGCTTTTGGAAATGTAAAATGAATGTGCATGAACAGGTATAGCTTACTGATGCATCATGATGAAGAGGAGCTGAGGGGGTTTGGATTGACTGATGAAATGTTGATTGAGCAGGAGTGGTGAGAATCATGTTTAGCCCTTTTTTCTATGAGAACTAACGCTTTGTTATTTGATGAGTTTCTTAACCTAAGAGGTGTTTGATATACATGAAGGCATAAAACTGCAAGACCTGCTGATCTGAATTACGGTTGTCCAATGGTCAATTCCTTCTTTCCCCATCTCAGTGAAGGAACATGCTAGTGTCAACAAGGAGTTGATCAAGAACTTGTACCAACTTCAAAGTCAGTGCAACACAAAACATATATAATAGTTCAATTATGACGACGAAGAGTGCAGTGTTGTGGCTAGCTAACTAGTCGAAAAGTTTGTACCCAAGATTTTAACAATAGAAAAATGAAGAACTGAATGATAATGATCAGGTGTGGCTATGTAACTAAATTATTTAGTTAATGTTCATCAATTTTCTTCTTCATGGCCAGTTCTACAAGTAACTGTTCTTGGAGTCTCCATTCTACCTCAAACACAAATCTCCACTAAAAAAAATGTAACTATAAATTTTGGAGATGCGGGGTATCGATCCCCGTACCTCTCGCATGCTAAGCGAGCGCTCTACCATCTGAGCTACATCCCCATACATTACTTTGTACAAAGTTATGCTATATATTTAGTTATAATATTAAGTCAGAAAATCTTAACATTTGTGCTCATACTCTCTACATTAAAAAATTAAAGTGAGAATGGCATATGGTTGGATGAAATATATATTAATTTTATTCACTTAACCTTTCACAAAAATTGTTGGGAGTTAAATCAAACATATGATTTAACAAAATCGTTCTTGATAAGAATTCTCCATTAACCATAAAAAGAACTACATCACCTGAGAAATATGTGGAAGAATTCCACAGCATGTTTCAACCTTAAGGGAGTATTAAAAAGTGGAGATGCGGGGTATCGATCCCCGTACCTCTCGCATGCTAAGCGAGCGCTCTACCATCTGAGCTACATCCCCATCTGTTATTATTTAACTTTTGAAAATTAAGATAAGCTTTCACTTTTTATGTGAATGTATTTTCTCTATTTCCACGACCAAAATCTTATACAGGTTATTTTATGGAAAAAGATACCCTCACAATATTTAAAATACATACATTTAACACTCATTATTTATTTATTTTAAATAAAATTATATTATAGGTCACATCATTAACTATATTTATTTGTGGAACTTAATGTTTGCTTGATGGGATTTGATTTCTTGAAAAAGTTTTAGGAAATGCATTTACATGTATTATTAATAAATTAGTTTTTGAAAAATATATATTGGACTCCAGAAAGTTTATTAATCTTCATACTTTTTAGTATATGTCTTTTTAGTATATGTCAATCACATAAAAAAAAGTGCTTTTCTTTTATTTGCAGTGCTTCTTAATCTCAAAGTATTAAAACTGATATAAAATACATCAAGTCTTGAATTATAAAATATTTAATTGCATTACCTAGGATCATAGTAATTTGATATTAGATATTAGATATTAGATAATATATATATATATATATATATATATATATATATATATATATATATATATAGTTTTTAAAATTTATATTTATTAAAAAAATACAAAACAAATAAAAACTCTATGGACGAGGCCTTCTATACATTATACTGAGATAATTTTTTACGTAAAGTCTATTAGTTTTCTTTGATCCTTTAACTTTTAAAATTGAGTATTTTGATAATTTATTTTTCTAGTGAATTAAAATGATGATAGAATGAAAAATAATAATTGTGTTATTTTTAAGTTAGCTAAATAACTACTGACTCAAATTTGAAAGTAAAAAGGCCTAAATGATTTAAAAATATATTATTTTATTGCTTAATTAAAGTCGAAATTCATTTATATCAGAATTTCATTAACTAGTTTTAAATTAATATAAAATATATTAAAATTGATACATCAAATAAAATTGAGGTTGTTGGGGTTTAATATCTTTAATATATTTTTCAGTCATCTAACTAACATCTATAATTTTATTCTATCACGTTATATAATTCACAATAACTATATCTTTTTTTACCTCGAAGTATCATTTGAGATGTTGGTCTATATTTTTGTTCTCCAAAATAAGATTTCAAAGAGAAGAGTGGTGGACATGGGCTTCCCGTTGTGCTTTGCGCTTATGGGCCAAACTTCCACGTCAATATATTGAGTAGGTGCATTCTGCACCCCATATTTTAAACCTGCAGCTCCATATAAATTTTAAATGACAGTTTTATCCTGAAAATAAATGGTGAGATGTAGGTGGTGGTTGAAGGGTGATTGTCGTGCTTAGTGAGTAGCACTGGTGGCTTGATTAGTGATTGACTTATATAGTCCTTTCACGTTATAAATTACGTAATTCAAGATGTTAATTGAATTTTTTATTTCAAAATGTGTAAACTAAAAATATAAAATATATATTATAGAATAAAAAATACAAAATATGTATTATGAAATGTTCAATAAAACTATTAAACATGTATTTCAAATTTTGTGATTTGAAATAAATCAAGTTGGAGATTTAAAAAGGGAATGGAAGGCCCATTGCATCAAATATCATTTAAGTCTTTACCAAACTAAGTATTTGTTTCTTTTTTCATTAAAGAATTGTTCAACTAGTCGAATTTATAATGAGTGAATAAAAATAAATCATTTTGTGCCAAGGGTAACAAATTTTGAAACATTTTGATGCAACATTGTTAAGAAAAAAAAGGTATACACAAGAAAAATGGAAAAGTTATATATTCCAGGACAATATATCACATCTTCTTTACTCAACAAATAAGAAATTACAATATTGTATCATAGCCATCCACTGCGCCGAATAAAATTTAGATTAATAAAATATATCATAAAACAGTTGTATAAACACACAGAGATAAACTTTTAGTCTTATTGTATACAGTTCTCCTAGTCTTATTTTAAAAAGACATATTCTAAAGAGATTGGTGATCTTTCTTACAAAATATTTTATATATACAATATTAAATTTAATTTTTGGTTTGTCTCTATTGAATACTATGAATAAGTGCGATTTTATTAATAAATAATGACTAAAATATTTTAAATTTTATTAATAATAAAGATAAATTTAATACATGAGAAATATATTTTTAAAATAATCAACAAAGTTAATTGGATTAATTAATTAATTTTATTGATATATGTAATTTAGTTAAAAATACCTTTTATATATATAAATAAGCAAAAACAATATAACCAGCCGAAGAAAACGGAACATCCCACTACCCTACTGCATCACCCACCTCCAACATCCTTAATTTACAAACTTGATGCAGGCTCCATTTTCCCAAAATAAATTTATTTTAAAAAAATTACCCACTTTAATTCCTAAACTATACCTACATAAATTAAGATAATTGTTTTTAAATGGGTATGTTTTAAGAAAAAAAAATTCCAATTTCTCACCAACTATACCTAGATGCGATATCTACTCCTACATTCATGATGCCCTTTATATAAGTCAAACAAAAATCAGCAGCCACCATTTCTTCTTCTTCCAACAGGAATAGTGTTGCAGAGTTAATAGAAGATGCTGACATGGGAGACCTTACTGCAGAACCTGAATCAAGAGCCGTTTCAAGTGCTTCAAACAACACCCTATTATTGCCTTCTGTCTTTTCAACCTTTATCCTATCAAAATCACACTTGTAGATAAGTTTGCACTTTGCAGGGTCATTCATCATCAATACCAATATTTACTGCATCACACTGCTACATATCAGTTAGTGGTTTTTCCCACTTGGAAATGTCTTCAGATATATAATATATATTTCTCAAAAAAACAAAAAGTGCTACATATGCCGAATGACTGACTAGGACATTGTACTGAGGTGGAGACCAAATGTGCCTGCATGATCTCCATCCAATAATAACACTACTACCCAGTTTCATTTCAGTAGTTGAAGTGACAGCATAATATATTACTTACTTCTTACTCATTTTCATCACATGAAATTTATTCCAAACACAAATAAAAGCCATTATTAATTATGACAGGATGTTGCAAAGTAATTCATGCAACCTATTCTTTCTTACTTTGTTTACACTTCAACTATAATTAATTAATTAATTAGCAACCTAGAATGAATGAATGATCATAGAAAGTGATCATGTTAATATTAATTAATTGGACAGACACTAATCCTAGCTTAGTAGCTAGCGAGCTCAATCTCTAGCTCCGTGAAAAGATTCCGATTTTAAAATTTTCATGGGTTCTCATCCACAAACAAAACGTGCATAAGTAATGCATTAATTATTCTTCTTAATTGAAAAGTATGATATAAAAAATTTAACTTTAGACTTGTTTTTAAAATAAAACGTCTAACATACATTTAGTTTGCAAAGCTTTAGATCAACTTAAAATTATAAAAAATGTTAAATCAAATACACTAGTTATAGCAATAGCAATACAATAGCAGAGCATTATAATTCTTTCTATTTCAATGGAGTGGAGCCGTGTCATGGTCAGCAGTGCTTGAATGCTTAACTATTTGAATTTGTTATATTGTAGTGCTCTCAGCTCAGATAGATGGAAGTTATGAGTAGTACCATATAGCCTCTTTTTTTATAGATAGTACCATATATAGCTAAAATCTTTACAAAAGGACTTTTTGGGTTAGGTACTTGTTTTTCACTCTATCATCTCATCACCTTATTTCACACCACCCTTTTCCAATCAACCTTTTAATTATTCAAGTACATGTGCACGTTTAGTATTGAATCTTATATTAATGTGCAAGATGTAACTAGGTCTGTAGAATGTCCTATGAGCATCTTTTTCAGTGTTCTTATTATCAACATATATTAGGAAAGGGTAAACATATTTATAACTACACGGAATAGTAAATAAAACAAAATTATACTTTTAAATCGACGTGACACAGTTAAACAGTGTGATTAGAATGGGATTAAGATAATAGTTACGTGGTACATGATTTGTGTTCGAAATATATGATAAAAAAAGAGAGCAAATGATACGGAGAAGGAAGAAAGTGCATGTACATACGTGGTCCTTTCCTGCATTCACAGCACAGCACCTTGCTTTGTCTATTTTGTTTTTCTTTCAAAATTCAAGCATTCTCTGCGTTCCTCGGCAATCATGAAACGTGGTCTCACATGTGAAACTAAGAGTGAGGAAAAAGAAAATAGTGACGGCTCATAATCAAGTTGCATTTGTGGTATATATATAGAAGATATGTGCAAGTTGTGGTTAATTGTCTCCTAAGCCTTAATTTTTTTCAATTGGGGTGACTCAACTGAAGAGGCACAGAAAGATGTGACTGACAAGTTATTGGGTGTATGGAATTTTGCCTCCAACTTCTCACTAACACAGGCCCCTTTACTTTAGCTAGTGGCAGGCAACTTCTGATAGGTAAACTCAAGGTTTTGGCAGCAATAACTTAACAACGACCCTATTGACTTGGCATTAATCACAACTAAGAGAGAATCAAATTAATAAAATGTAATTAGTGGGAAATAAAGTATTAAAGACTGCTACTTTTGGTCTTGGTGCACTTGGCTGGCCTAGTGTACTGCTATGCTACCCTAAGCTTGTAGTAACAATTTATTTAGAGTCAAAACAAGTCAATAATTTAATTACAATTTATAGTAGAGCACCACTATTTAGTTGTAAATGATTCTTAATTATTTGAGAATGTAAAAACTGGTGTATTGAAACCAACTGAAAGACTATTAATTTATTTTTGGCATTGGGGAACAATGAATGTGGACCAAGAGTGTCGTGGCTGCATGAGACAGGATGTCAGAGGAGATTAGGAATAGGGAGAGTTTGGCATTGCTCATGCCATTACCTGTCTGTCTTGTGCCTCCTCAGCCAGTGCTGCCTTAACCTAAACCAAACCAAACCAAACTAAACTAAACAAAACAAAAGCAATGCACATTCTCCTACACTCTTCTTCTCCTCCTTCCAATGTTTTTCCAGCCCATTCTGCCTCCTTCATATGCCCATCTCCCTCAATCATATATCTCTCTCTCCCCTGCATTATGCCACCAATCAATCACACTTTTTTCAACTTCAATCAACTAAAAAAATTACTTTACTCATGGAGGTGGAGAATAACCGTTAGTAATGAAGAATGTGTGGGCATGAAGTGTGATTGATAATTATCTTGTTTAAAATGGCGAAAAAGTAATATTGATGCGTTCACGGGTTTTGCTGGTAAGTCAACTTCTTCACTCGCCATCAATCTGTTTGTACCTAAAATTTAACGCTACTTGCACTTCTGAAACATGCTTTAAACGCATACAGAAATAGGCTTAGGTCATGGACCCCCATGCAGCCTACCATTTATTACGAGGGGTGACCTATTTTTCTTTTCTATTAAAGCACTATTATTTGGTGCAGTTTATTTAAAAATCATGTTTATGTAACACAATTTGTTTTAAAAAGCTATACCACGAAGGATAATTTCAACACTAAAATTTTTAATTTTAATTAAAATTATGTCCAATTTTATTGTTTATTTTTAAAATTATCTTATTTATATATTTAGAGTTAAATAAAATGAATTTTAGTTTTTTTCTCTATAATAAAGTTAGAATTTATTGTTTTTTTTATTAAATTCTTCCTTTGGTTTGGATTAAAGTAAAAAAATTTACCAAAATGATGCGTTAACCTCTATTGTTATATTGCTCTTTAATTTAATTATTTGTTAGTATTATTTTAGTCTTTTAGTACATGTTGTTGTTGCTGTTATTTTATGTCACAAATTTTTAATTTTTTTAGTGCAATTGATAGATCCGTTTTACAAATTTGCATAGATTTTTAGTTTTAGAGACTAATATAATATTTAAAATACTAAAATGGTGGTGCACTCGTTTGTTATTGCATGCTATTATTGGTTAATGGATCTCCTTTTTTTTCACAGAGGTTAAATATTCTCTATTGATGAAATTCGAATTGGAAAGAGTAAAAATATTTGGAATGATAATTTATTAATTATGTAAGTAGAATATTTATCCATGGAATTTGAAAGCAGGGATTAATGTAAAAAATGTTATATCATGCATTTATCCATGGAGTGGTACTTAATGGGTCTCTTTTGCGTCTTGATGGTCCTCTCTACTCTGGAATAGTCTTCAAAGGGTTTTAATAAAGTAATCTCCATAGATGTTGTACATTGACGTGTGGTTCTCCAGAAAAGCCAAAGTCCAAACAGACATTATGATATTTAAGATGCTACAACTACAAGTGAAAGAAAAGGAATAAAGTGATTGGGGACAGAATTCTTTCTTTTTGCTAAAAAGAAGAAAAAATGGTAAATGATTGAATAGAGAGAGAGGGATAATTTTTTTTGAAAGAGAGGGATGTCTGAAAGCAGGTCAAATACTGTTACTCTGTTCCTTTCCCATTCTTCACCTGCTTCATCTCATAATGAATTAATGATCTTATCTGGAAATTAATTACAACTTCCATGTCCTCTCACACTCTTACCCCACAATTAATGTGGCCAAGAAGATATTTTAAGTATAACTATATACAGTAATAGAAGAACTTTTTGAACTTTGAAAATTCCGCTCAAAAAATTAGTGCTCCGTCGTAATGCAATTCAATCAGTGGGTTTTTTGGTCATTAGATATACGCTCCCCTATAATGCATATGACCAAAGTTGAGGGGTTAAGATCAGAGAGTGATGTACCCAAAAATATTATAGACAAAACAGAAGGCATCGTTCCAAGGTTTTCGGATAAAATCTTGTTGTCATTATTGAAATTATGCCAGCTGTGAGTCTGTTACTGCTCTGGTCCAGCCATGATTTTTACAGCAGTTACCCACCAAACTATCACTTCATCACGTAAAAATTTTCACTAGTTATTTCTAATTGATTGCCAATTAAATATTTATAAATTAATTAATTCAATATTTGCTTAAATAAATGAGTGGTGCATTAATTAAGAGAAGTGGTATTTACAGAATGAATGTGAAGGAGAGAGTTTAGGAGGAAGTGGGGGAGGAGCAGGAGAACGTGAAACGGAGGGAGTTGGGTGCAGAGAATCGATAAGAATATTTGGTTGCCTGTGCTGAGTAGAACAATGATTCAAGGAAGGAGAGTGAGAGATTAAAATAAGAGGAGAAGCCACCGAATAAGACAGCAGTTAAAGGTAGCATAAAGCACAGTACTGTACATGCTTTTGGGGTCATTACTTTATGATCAAAATATTGTCCCATCTCATCTCATGCTCCATGCTCCACTCCATCCCTGTCATTCTCAACAAAACCAATGCCCAATTTCGGTATTTCACATCAAAATAATATACCATCTATTTAACGCCTCCTTCGAAACCAAACTGTCACCTCTTCTTCCTCACACCAATATCTCCATCTCAAGACACTTTCTTCTCACTCAAAAACATGGGCTTTCCAGTGGCCTACACAGAGCTGGTGCTACCCAAGGTGCTCGTGCACCTCCTATCCCTATTGGGCCTCATCAGAAAACTCGTCACCCTCCTCTTGTGCTACATGGGCTTCCACGATTTCTTCGAGCCCGACATTGCGTGGCCGGAGAGGCTCCCGGAATTGCAGTCGGTGTCGGCGTTGCTGATCCGGGAAATCCTGCCGGTGGTGAAGTTCTCGGAGATGGCGGGGGCGGAGGCGGAGGCGGCGGAGAGTTGCGCGGTGTGTCTTTACGAGTTCGAGGGAGAGGACGAGATCAGACGGCTGACAAACTGCCGCCACATATTCCACAGAGGGTGTCTGGACCGTTGGATGGGGTACGATCAAAGAACGTGCCCCCTCTGTCGGACGCCCTTCATACCCCACCACATGCAAGCTGCCTTCAATGATAGACTCTGGGCTGCTTCGGGGATCCCTCAATTCTATTCCCACGATGAATGAATGAACCCATCACTACTCTTTTTCCTTTTCCAACATCATGGGATGCATGCATGTTTGCTTCTTCACCATGTTTCTTTTGTATATATTATACGGAATTTCAAACAAAATTGTTAATTAGATGCCTAATTTTGTTCTTCCTTCCAGATTTTGTTTTCAGTGTTGGTAGCACTTACTAGTATTAGATTTGCGATCTTTTATTGCTAAAGAAATTCGATTTTGATGGATTGGTTTAAGTGGATGGAAGCGTTGCGTACAAGAACTGTATCGCACTGGTACTCTTTTTCAACTCCAACACATAATTAATATAAAAGACCTTATCATCATCCTGTTTATACTGTCATTGCAACGATAGATCCTTTTCCCTACTTTATACGTTTAATTCGTTTCTAGTTCTTTTTAGTTCCAAGCTTTTGTTTGTAATGCCTGTTTTGTCTATCCAAAAATAACATCTATTATAAATTTTTAGCTTCTCTTTCATTATTGATTCAAATAAAAAAAAAAAAAAAAAAAAAACAGCATCTATGATTGTAAACAGTGACAACAGGTTAATCTAAGACATGGTACTGTAGTTATCAAGAATAGGTTTCAGTGAAAAACTTTTAGATGATAATTTATTTATAAAAGAATTAAAATGTTTTACTAAAATATGTTGTTTAAATAGAAAATTTTAAGATTCTAAAATTTTATGGAAATAATTTGATTATTTAAAATAATAAATTATGGCTAAAAAGAATGAACAATAAATAAAATATTGGTCTTGCATTACTGGGCCAATCCTCTACCGGGATCGATAACGAATGGACTAACTACAAAAAAAGCAGTTATTTATGAAAGCCTTTTTGAAACTTTGTCAAGATAGTCATAAGGCATTTCATTTTTATTATTGTTTTGAAGTATCTATTGACAACGAAACCATTGTTTTGAAGTATCTATTAACAAGATTAAATAATAAAACTATCTAAAGCAAGGAAAAAAGACAAGATTTTAGTTATAGGAAAGGTAGAAAAAAAATGCGTAACAGAACATGAATGGTGAAACTATTCACCAGAAACTTAAAATCCTAGTATATTTTTATTAACGAGTCATTAGTGAACCATTTACAAGTGAATTTAAAATTACTTTCAATCTAAAATCTCCGAGAAATTAATTTTAAGTTTATAAATCTTTTAACTTATTTATTTTTATGTAATGAGAAGAGTTTATATTTATGCTTGCACTTTGAAGTGTTGTTAATATGCATATGATCACTACTGCGACATTTTAAAAATTCAGAAACTAAACGAAGATTTACTGAAAATTATATATATGACAGCAATGTACGCAGAAAACAAAGTATAATACCATTGTTTTGTATAAGGGAAGCACAACCTGATAACTAATAAAGTAATTGAGAAAAATCATGTATAACTATGGTGTTGACATGAATAAGAAGTTGATGGAAATGCAACCCAACCATAAAGCACTCTTAAGGAAAACGAAGAAACGTTCTTAGTTATGTGAATAACCATAGGCTCCATATGCTGGTTGTGGTGCATACCCTACAAAAGGAGGGACTGCCTGGTCAAAACGTGACATTTGTTGAACACCAGGAACACCCATTACTGGTTGGGGTCCAAATTTTCCATCACGTTTGTCCATTTCAATCTTATGCTGAGTCTGCAAAATAATTTCCATTTATGGTGTTATTCTAAACAATTACAACTAAATTATTAACAATTTGTGAGTAATAAATGTCGATTTTACCTGCATGCAAGCACACACCCTACAATATTAAAAAAGATACACATAAATTAACAATAAATTTCACCATAAACTGCACAATCAAAGAGGAGAGAAAGGCCGCATAAAGAGAAGTCTTACGTGCAGTAGACAAAGTCAGCTAAGCAGGATAGTAGTTGGGAAGCCTCTCGAAGTTCACTATTTCCCACAATCAAAGCAATGATAGAAAATATGCAGGCAAGTTGTTGAAGGCAAAACATGAAAGCCTGAATGCCAGAATTACAAAATCAGTTAACAGAATATCATAAATGAGATATAGTAGTATATTTTAGTGTGTGAAAGAGAAGCAGAGAGATTATACAATAATGCAATTATCACATTGCGTGGTTTGAATGTTAAATTCATCTTGTAACAGAAATCGAGTTGAAGCCACCGAATTTCCAAAACAGCAGACAACCTGAAAAAGTCATTGAGAACATGTAAAATGTAACAGAAAATGGCCTTGTAAATAAGCACAGAAAATTACATGCAGAGTGACTTAGAAACCAACACAAAACCATTATACTAAGGATTAATCTCAGTTGTAGTACTGTGAAATAAAGAGGATAATTACAGGTTAAGTTCAGTTGACTTGACTATTATTGAGCAACAGATTCAATGTTCTATTAGCACCAAGACAAGGAAGTTGCAAAAAAGAAAAGGAGATTGACCTTAATTGGCATAGCAATAGAAAAGGAAGGTAAATAGGAAATGCATCCTTAATTCATCAATCAGATTTCTGATAAGAAAAAAAAAATTATTCATTTAATTCAGATATCATTTTTGAAAAGGAAGCAAAACATGTAAACAATGGTATACCTCCGCAGCGAGGCAGAGTTCAGGGTATTTGCTTTCTCCACAGCGACCACTGCAGGGCATGTAACCAGCACAACATGTGTATCTGCACCAGACAAAACAAAACCATATAAAACTGATAAACCACATAATCCAGATTGGAAAGTTAGGAGAACTTAAACCGAATAAACTATTACCTTGACATATCATCATAAAGAGCACGTTTACGCAGCATATATGACACACACGGTGCACTATAATGGGACAAACCAAAATTAGATTACCACAATTCAAAAAGTTCCCTTATAATCATGATTCAATGAGCAAGGCATTGGAGAAGCAAAATAGAATCTAAAAAAGGCAGCGCAAGTCAACATTGACTCATGACTGAAAAAATTGGAAGCATGAAGGAACAGAGGACTTACCACCAGAGAGCAAGGCAACAATCTGCATATATTGAGAAAGATTATGAGAAGAGTATATGATATGTGATGTGTATGAGTATGTGGGTGGAAGATAGAACTTACAAGGAGTGTCAGCTTGAATGGTGGTGAAGAGATCAGCGTGCCAGAAATTGCGGAAGTTCTGGCGAAGCTGCATCTTCTCGATATGCTGCTGCGATGCCATTTTCTTCCTCTGCTTCACTTCGCCTCCTCTCACAAATCATCAACCAAATCCAACCAACAACAATAAATAACGAAACAAAGACCCAACACCACGAACAAGTCTTCCTATGTTTCTTTCAACGTTAAAAACAATGCTTTACCATTATTTTGTTTGAACTCTTCAACTCATCACCAATTGTCTTATTCTTGACTCACATCTTCACTCCTTCTACTTGTCGTACTAGAAGAAAACCCAAAGAGTAAGCTTTTAATTTTATTTAACACCAATTTTTTCTAAAAATAAATATTATGATTTTTTAAATTAGTAGTCCACCATACGAGAATCTAAAGAAAATTTATACTTATAAATATATAATAAGATTAGGCATGTAATTAATTAACAGAGATAAAAAAAGATAATATAAGTCAAATCAATGCTTATAGTCAATAATGAAAAACCAGTAGGAATTCACGTAAGCTTTTGTATCCCCTGCCAAGGCAAAGCCAAGATTCAAGCTAATCTAGCTTTTTCTTAAACGCCCCAACTAATGTACTTTCTTCTTAATTACTTTGGAATTGATTTCATAACATCAATTTCTTAAATACTAATTATTGAGAAAAAATTCAATTTTTTTTTTCTGTTGACCGAAGATGACACTAAAATAATATATAGATGAGAGACAACATTTAAACCGTACATAAATTTGATAGAGTTAAATTAAGTTTAAAAATATATTTTAAGATGGTATCAAAACTTATTTTATATCTGGACCAATTTTCATTTGAAAAATTTAAATAGAAAAATGTGAAAATGAGAAAAAGGAAATGCCGTCTAAGGTTCATTGGAAAATATTTAGATAAAAAAAAAAATTGAAGGATTTAACAACATAAGTTCAGAATAAGAATTAAAAACTGTAAGTTGGGTAGTTGGGTTGGGTCCGTCCACTAAGTATTTGAGTGATTCTTCCTGCACCTCCATGGTGACTTCCTGCACCTCCATAATTTAAAAATATTCCATTTTAGCCTTGAAGAAAGACGAAAATAGTCTTCATATCATTCATTTTTTTTCCACTTTGCGGGTTGCACAAACCGCAATACAATTAAAAAATAAACACATTGCTGGTTGTAGAACCCGCAATTATATTTTCTGCACCTTTTACATTGCGGGTTGTACAACCAGCAATATAAAACTTTTTTTAAATACATTGCGGGTTCTACAACCCGCAATACAAAATTTTTTTGAAAAAAATTTGCATTGCGGGTTCTACAACCCGCAATACAAAATTTTTTTCAAAAAAAATTTGTATTGCGGGTTGTAGAACCCGCAATGTATTTAAAAAAAAATTTATGTTGCGGGTTGTAGAACCCGCAATGTATTTAAAAAAGGTTTTATATTGCGGGTTGTACAACCCGCAATGTAAAAGGTGCAGAAAATATAATTGCGGGTTGTACAATCCGCAATGTGTTTATTTTTTAATTGTATTGCGGTTTGTGCAACCCGCAAAGTGAAAAAAAATGAATGATATGAAGGCTATTTTCGTCTTTTCTTCAAAGCTAAAATGAGAATATTTTTAAATTATGGAGTTGCAGGAAGTCACCATGGAGGTGCAGAAGAATCACTCTAAGTATTTTTGTGGTTGATTAAGTTTAAGGTTCTGTTAGTCGTGTATCAATGATTGGAAGTGACTGCTTATGCTATAAAAAAAATAGTTAAAATTATATTTATCATTTTTTACCACGTATGTCAAATGTTTTTCTTACTCGATGATAATTTATATTAGGATGTTTAAACAATGGAATAATAAAATATTTAAGAGTGGAATAAATAATCTGTTTTCTAGGTTTAGACCTTCTATTTGATTTGAGTTGAAAAATTACAAACTAAATCTATTGCATTCAAGTTGTAGTTTTCATTTTAAGAAACTTAATTGAGTATCCAATTATATAAAAAAAATATTTAATATGTTTTAATAAAACCATTAGTCTTCATATTATTTTTTTCACACTTCATAGTTTTAGACTTAGCTTCTTCTCACACAACTCGTCAACACAAATCCTTTTTCCTGGAAGTCTCCTTCTTCCTTTACAACCGTTTTATAAAGTTCAGATATAAAACAACTTTAAAGATGGGTTAATGTGAAATTTATTTGAATTTTAAAAATCCAAAAAAATTATTAACTACTTAGAAAAACACATTCGTTAATCATGTATCTATTTTATCAATCAAAGGTCACATACTTTGAACGAATTCTCAACAGAATATATTCATAAACATCTCACTTCTAAATATAATCTAAAACAAGCATAAGTGCGTGCGTTTAGATAAGGATTCAACAAAAAGATTAAAATATATTAAATTTAAATTACTTTCAATTTTTATTAATTTATTTTTCAAATGTTTAGACACAATAATTTAAATTTACTAAATTTTGGTTTTCTTATTCAAATAAAATATTTTAATTACCACCAATTAAAACATATTTAATAATTTCAAAATATATGTTGATTATTTTTATCAATGTTAATCAAAATTTATTTTCAATTAAATTTTACTAGAATCTTTCTATTGAAATTGATAAAAAAATTATTTTATATCCTATTCAAATAAAATATTTTAATTACTACCAATTAAAACATATTTAATAAGTTAAAAATATATGTTGATTATGTTTATCAATGTTAATCAAAATTTATTTTCAATTAAATTCTATTAGAATCTTTCTATTGAAATTGATAAAAAAATTTATTTTATATCCCTAATATTATTTTTGTTTTTCATAAGTATTTCAGTTGATATTACCTAAACTGAAAGCACAACATGAAAAAAAGACACAAATATAAAAGAATAAGAGAAATTTGAAACTATACAATTTTAAGTCATTAAATTATTTTTATAAATTTTAATTTAAATAAATCTATATGCAAACATATTTCAACACAAACCAATTTATTTATTTTTATAAAATTAATTACCACATAAGAAAATCAATTTAATTTGTAGTGTTTTATTTCCTTTACTTGAAAGAAGTAATTATTTTTTTTAATCAATATATTTAAAAAATAATTTAACAAAGACGATTACTTTTAAAAGGTAATCCTAAAAGTAACTTTTACAACAATACAAGAAGAATATTGAGAAAAGAGAAATAATGATTTGAGACTTCAATAAAACTTGATAATCCACTTTAATGGAAAGAGTAAATTTTTATATTTGTATAGAAAAAAATAATAAAAAGTAAAATAGTTGATGTAAAAATTTATTGAATATAAAAAATTAAATACAAATATAATATTTTCTATAAAATGACACCTTTTTATAGGAACTAAGAAGGAGAAGCACGACTCACTCATCCATTAGAGAGAGAGAGTGAGAGGAGTTAGTAATGAATTTGGAATTGTGTTGTCGCTTTCCATTAAATAAGTCAGAGCTCTGCGGCTTCTCATAACCAAACACAAAATCTTTGTTACTTCCATTTTTTCATTGAATCAAGGAAGCTACAACTTTACTTCCATTGCAGAGGACTCAGGGTAGAATTGTATCTTTGCTTCTGTTAATTTCAATGTCTTCTGATCTCTATACTTTTGACATTCCTTTCCCCAGACATTCAGACACAGACAACATGGTCTTCTACGATGCAGATGGAAATCTCATGTTTTTCTCCGACCCTTATTCCCTCCCTTTCCTCACTGCCTCTCCAGTGCATGATGTGGCTCAAGGGAATTTCACCAATTCTCTTCACCCTTCTTTTTTCTCTTCTTCTCCTCAGGAAAAGGAGACTCTCTGTCATGCTAATCTGTCAAATGGCTCAAATATAAAGTCTGAGTTTAGAAATTTCTCTGCTTTGCATGCTTCCGAAGTGACAAGTGAGGAGTTCCAAATGGGTGTGGATTACTTCTACAATCAGCACTTTCTTTCTCAAACTTGTCATGCTTCTGAGACTGCATCGAAGGTAATACAAAGGAGCTTCAGCTGTAACTCTTTCGGTGGGAAGCCAAGTTTCCCTTTTGAACCTCACCCTCACACTCTAATGGACTCCCCAAATTTTCAATGCCATGCTCTGATTTCCCCTGAAAACAATTTCTTCATGGGACAAATGAGGAGGGTGTGCAGTACAGGAGATTTACAGGTTCAATAACAAACCTCGCTCTTAACTTTATTAACTTTCATAATAAATTTTTAATCTTGTACTTATCATCATTAATAGAAATTATTTATTTTATTTTGATTAAACTTTGTTTTGGTTTCTGTTCAGAAGACCAAAGCAACAGATATGTCTCAAGTGGAGAGCCCCTTGTTGGAGGAAGCATACTTCAAAGTGGGGCGTTACAGTGCCGAAGAAAGAAAAGAAAAAATCTCTAAATACAGAGCGAAGAGAAGCCAGAGGAAGTTCAACAAAATTATTAAGGTAAAGAAGACAGCAGTATAGTATTTGACAATAAATATGTTTTTTTTTTTACTATTTGTTTAGTGCCAATAATTGAAAGACAAGAATGAAAATGGGGTATTAGTTTATGAAAGATACGAAGGAATTTAGAGGGAAATATATACGAATGCATGATTAAGAAAAGAAAATGGATAAAGAATAGAATTGAAAAAGAAAAAGGTCTGAATGTGTTGTTTTTGATCGTGGTACCAACTGAAACCAGTATGCATGCCGAAAGTCGCTAGCCGACAATCGAACCCGCATACGTGGCAGATTCGCTCGCAACGACGAAATCAGCGAGATTCCGAAACCACTTTCTTCAACTTCAACCACAGAAGAATATGAAGACGAATTCTGGGTAACTACTACTAACATTTGATTGCTCTTCTTAAATCTCAAGCAACAACACATTGGCATGTTGCTAATAAGTTAAATGGGGTGTTCATGTCTGCTATATATTTTTATGCAGGTTGAATTCATTGAAGGATTAAACGAGGAGGTCAATGGTTAGAGGGTAGCAGAGAATGTGCAAAGAGTTATTATGGAACTCCAAAGTTTCAGTTTCACTATCTGTGTGTGTCTTTGGAGTCTTGACAGAAGCATCTTTTTGGAAGACCCCTTTTATGATACCACTCACAACGAAACAAAACAGTCTTTTGTAAGCAAAGGAAAAGATTACGAAAGACTTTTCAATTTATCTTTATTAATAATAAAGCTTGTAAATTTAGAATGTGAATTGGGTAGTTAGAGGTTGCTTCCACTTGGGTTTTTGCTTAATTCTGTTTCATTTTGATTTCTCCTTTCTATTTTTGGTTTCCATTTGTTCATTGTATATAACCATGTATCATATTCAATAATCAGGCAATGTATTGGTAGAAAATATGTACAGACTCACTACTTATGCTTATTCTCCTACACTCATCTTAAAGAAAAACATCTGTAATAGAAAAGTTATCTCATGTGAAAAGAAAGTTATTTTGGATTCTATAACAATATTTATAAAAATGATATGATATGATGCAGTATTGCAGCAAAATGGGTGCAATTAGAAACAGGAAGTTATAGATGAAGGTTTAAAAATACCTAAGTATTAGGCGGCGCCAAAAGAAAAAGAAGCATCCACTTAGAGTAATCATTCGTTTTCTATTGAAGTGGCAAATTTAGTGTGTGTTTTTGTTGCATTATTACAATTTTCTTAAGTGGGATTTCTCTTTTCCAATCAGATACTGGTCAAATAAATTCCAAGGATAAAGGACGGTTATTCACTAGTTTATGTTTAAACATTTTTATGCTGTCAAATCATTGCCCCATGATGATTATATTAACACAACAACAGCAATAAATCTCAACAAAAAAACATGGGCCTCCAGTTTCTTAACACAAAATTAATCTTTCAACCCTGTCTGTCTGTAATGGAAGTTCATTGGTAATAATCTAATATATCTTCTACTGAGTGAAGTGTTTTAATTTTAAATACAAAATAGTCATGTGGTAGAAGTCTCTCTAATTATGATCTCATTTGAAGTTCTTCAGACAAGGTGTAATAGATTTTATTTTTCTGGCAGCTTAAATTTAAGAAAATTTATACAATATTTTAATTTTATAACAAGTATTCTAAATATCTTATTAGCAATATTTTTATTTAATTAAAGTAAAATTTTTACAATGACAATATATAATTATTCAATTTATGAAAGTGTTGCATATATAAAAAAAAAAAAAAAAACCTTGAAAA
>Ga0209700_100842_pt1 | contig 61735 bp, 22 predicted proteins | sample SiratroredBW_FD_187528 | JGI IMG/M metagenome (GOLD analysis project Ga0209700, IMG submission 187528) | Root nodule microbial communities of legume samples collected from California, USA - Siratro red BW (SPAdes) (version 2) | ecosystem: Host-associated > Plants > Roots > Nodule | place: USA...
TTCAACATTTCAGACCTGCAGGAAACTTTACCAGATACAAATTGTACAATTACTACAATCATTAACTTCTCTATTCAAGACTTAAATTTGTAAATCAAACAAGCACTAAGGTTAGCTTCCCTTACCTTAATCGCAGTGAAAGTTCTCTCTAACACTCCCAAAAGCTTAAGATCCTCAGGAACTCGAATCTGCACCAAAGGACCTCTGATCAACGATCAGACTAACACACTAGGAAACTGAGCTCACAGAGGCACCGTCTGATGGCTCAGATGCCACATGCGAGCTCAGTAAGCAAAGGAAAAACAAAAACCTAAATCTGCTCTAAGGAAAAGGCCCAAAAAATGAACTTACTCTAACGGAGGTTCTGATCGGATAGACTTGCTCTATTCTTCGCCACGAGTCCAACGGTGGGCTCCGCTTGAGAAACTGATGAGGTATGGAAACAGAAACTTAGAGAGAAGTCAGAGGAAAAGAGGTTAGGGGTTTTAGAAAGATGATGACTTGAGTTGAAATGAGACTTGACTACTTGCTTTTTCTATAAATACGCGTTTTTAGTTTAATAATATAATAATCAAGTGCTCATTCCACCTCTACCATTTCACTCAAATGACAGATTTTCTAGGTTGTTACATATAGGGAAGAAACACATCTTCCTCCAGTTATTCCAAAATCCCTTGATTCTTGTTTATAGTGACTTCTAAAGACAAATAATTCTACATACAATTCCCCTTTTGCTTACTTTTATGTATTATTATAACTATCTTAGGATTTTATTTTCTTTACAATTTTTAGAAATTGACATTATAATTTAATCAATGTAAACAGTAGACCACCAACAGAACATTTAATTCCTTTTTTCACATATATTTAAACATGTTACCATTAACAAGAGTTTTTCTTAAAATTAGCATATTAGTTTAATTTGTATTGGCACAACTCATCTTTCTCTTTTGGAAGCACCCTACAGTAGTGTGAAAAAACCCTTTTCCGTCGTGCCTACTACATTGGATAAGAAGGATGCACTGTGAAATACAAAGGTGATACTTTGTCGTGCTCTATATGTTCATTGATATCCTTGGCTTGCCGTGATGCAAAGTAAGAAAATTTGAGACGAAGAACTTGAAAAATATCTTCTTACATCAGTTTTATAACTAAATTTAAAATCATTTTATAGTATGCAGACTTGTTTATATATTGATCAAAAGTAACATTTTACCATCGAATATTCAAAATTACTTAGATTGTTATTGTAAGAAGTAGTTGAGAATTTAATTTTATTGGCACCTCCCTTTTTTTTCAAAAGAGCTACCCATACAATTTTTTCACTCAGATGCACATCCTTAAAATTGTTTGGATTATATTAATATATATTATAATAACTAAGGCTTTGTTTGGTTGGGAAGTGGATTTGAGAGAGTGAATTTAAAGAAATTTGAGTAAATTGTGTGTAGAAGATAAAATTTTGGATTGATTGATAAATGGTATGATTTGATAGGATTTGAGAGAATTGTTTGTGAAAGTTTGGGAATGATTTGATGGATGTTATATATTGATTGATAAATTACTAATTGACTCAATTGTGTGTCAATTATACACTATCTTGCAAGAGATGTTTTGTAATTTTCAATTACATCCTTCCAAATCTCTTCATATGAAAGAAGATTATATCCTCCAAATCTTCTTAAATTCATTATTAAAAATTAGTTCAATTAAACACATTTGATCTACACATATTCATTCTTAGTTCAATCAAACATATTTGATCTACACATATTCATTCTCATGAAAAGTGAAAACATTCAAATTGGTTCAACCAAACACAATGTTAAGAAATATTTATCAATAAGGTTTCCATGATTTAAGTATTTATAATAATAACATAAATTACATTCTGATTTAAATTAATTGATCATACTGGTGTATATTTTAATATAATTAAAAAAATATATATGATCAATGTGATTTTTATTACTTCAACATTCAAACTACAATAATGCAAACGTATATTTTGACTTAAATTAATTGATATTCTAATAAAAAATGAAGACATTTATGAACATTGTGATATTTATGACAAATATTTAAAGTAATGTTTTACATTCTTAACAGTATAATGTTCAAGCACAATAATGAAATTTTGGTTGGCCCAAATTAAATATGCTCTAGGATAATTAATTACTATTCAAATATATTTGTCAACTTCATTTTTAATTCTATTCCTAAAAAAATAGATATCTTATACATACAATTCCACTGAAAACAAAACAAAAATTCTTTAACCACTGCCATAATTAGGCATTAATTAACCAACATATTTCCCATACATGAAGGAGGAGTTGCTTTCCTTTGGCGTTAAATGTTAATATTAAATTTAGTACTTGAAAAGGTGAAAATTTTGATTTGGTAAGTGTAACAATAAAAACGTAATTAGAAATTGTTCATTTACCTAAAAAAGCATAAATACTTTGGTAGCTATAGAAGGTGAAACTGCACAGGAATAGACTTCGAGTGTTTATGGATTGGAAGTTCACATAAGCATAGTATATGGAAGACACAAGTGATGCATGATTTATCCAAAACCAAAAAGTCTCCGATGAAGAACGAATGTGCTCGCTAAGCTTCTGTTTCATCTGCAGCAAATACCTTCAAACTTCTCCAACGTAACATTGATGATACCAGAAGTCGCACAGAAGTCATGCAGAATAAAGAATACAAAACTCTAATTTAAAGTAATACCTTTCTCCAAGAGGAGGCAATATGTGGGAGCCGTTTCTATTGCTCCATCACCATATAAATATCATAATATTATGTGATATGATTCAATGTCAAACACCTCTTCTCATTGCATTCCTCTTTCTTCCACCTCCTTCAAATCATGGCCGAATCACTTCTTTTCAGCTTCGCTGAGTCGCTCCTAGGGAAGCTCGCTTCTGCTGCCGTTCAGGAAGCTTCTTTGGCGTTTGGTGTGCACCGCGATCTACAAGAGATGAAAGCAACTATGGCACTCATCAGAGGTGTGCTCTTAGATGCTGAAAAGAAGAATCAGCAGAGCAGTGCACTGAGCGAATGGCTGAGACAGGTCAAGCGCGTGTTCTCTGATGCTGAAAACATAGTCGATGATTTTGAGTGCGAAGCCTTGCGGAAGCACGTTGTCAATACCTATGGCAGCTGCTCAAGGAAGGTACGCCGTTTCTTTTCAGCCAGTAATCCTCTTGTTTATCGTCTTAGAATGGCCCATCACATTCAAGATATCAACACCAGGTTGGCCAAACTTGCAACTCAAAGAAGCATGTTTGGCCTTCAAATCATTGACCAAGATACACGTGCCGTGCACGTGAGGGAAATGACTTATTCTCATGTTAAGCCTTCCAATGTCACAGGAAGGGAACATGACCAGAATAAAATAGTAAAACTTTTGATGCAAGATGCTCATCATCAAAGTCTTTCTGTTATTCCCATTGTGGGAATGGGAGGCTTGGGAAAAACCACCCTTGCTAAGTTGGTCTTCAATGACACCAACGTCAATGCATGTTTTCCATTGAAGATGTGGGTATGTGTCTCTAATGATTTTGAACTTAGGAATGTGCTCATTAAAATTCTCAATTCTGTTCCAAACCCAATTGGAGAAAACTACAATAACTTTGGGACGGAGCAACTTCAAAATCGTTTGAGAAATACACTTGAAGGTCAGAAGTTCTTGCTTGTGTTGGATGACGTGTGGAATGAGGATCGTGCAAGATGGGACGAGTTGAAGGAAATAATAGATATAGGTGTTGAAGGGTGTAAAATCCTAGTGACTACTCGTAGCCATACAACAGCTGCCATGATGCGCACTAAGTCCTCAAATTCGTACCTTCTGGAATGCCTCTCTGAAAAGGATTCTCTTTCTCTGTTTGTGAAATCAGCTTTTGAAGATGGAGATGAGAAAAAGCATCCAGAACTATTGGAGATTGGGAAAGAAATTGTAAAGAAATGTGGAGGCTTACCGTTGGCAGTGAAAACGGTGGGGAGTTCACTGTACTCGAGGGTTGATAAGAAAGAATGGGAGTCTATAAGAGACAATGAGATTTGGAACTTAAAACAGAATGAAAAAGGCATTTTGTCTGCTCTTAAACTAAGTTACGATCAGCTGCCTTCATATCTAAAACCATGTTTTGCTTCTTTCTCCCTTTACCCAGAGGACGTTCATATTTTTTGTTCTCAAATTTCTACCCTATGGGGAGCACTTGGTTTTCTTCCACCGCCAAAGGAAGGTGAATCAATGAATGATGTTGCCTATCATCTTTTGCATGAACTATGGTCAAGATCTTTTCTTTCAGATTATTTTGACTTGGGGAGCGATTGCTCATTTAAGTTACATGATTTGGTGCATGATCTTGCAACTTATATTGCAAAAGGTGAGTTTGAAAGAATAGATCTCTGCAATCCAAAAGTATCTGAGAATGCCCAATATTTGGCATTTACGGAAAATAATTTGCTTGCTGAAGCTTTTCCTCTCACCGGTCTGAGAAGTGTGAGTTTCCCTAAAGGAATGAAGAATCAAGATTTCCTGAAAACATTGGTGTCAAGAAGCAAATACTTGAGGGCTTTAGAATTATGTTTCTCTGACTACGAGAGTTTGCCTGATTGCATTGGAAAGTTGAAACATTTAAGATATCTTAATCTCATGTTCAATGAAAAACTCGAGGGACTCCCTGATTCAATCTGCAAACTTCAAAATTTGCAAACATTGAATCTCTCTGGATGTAAAAACCTACAAAAATTACCCAATGGAATTAAAAACCTAATGAGCCTTCGGAAGCTTACAATAACCAGCAGACAACTTGATTTTCCAGAAAAAGAGATTGCAAGTCTGACTTCTTTAGAATATTTATATTTTTCTCACTGTGATAATTTGGAGTCATTGTTCAAAGGAATACCATTACCCACTCTTCAAAAATTGTCTTTAAAGGACTGTAAAAGTCTAAAGTCGGTGTCGTTTAACGCCATTACAAATTTAAAGGATTTGATGATCTCTCAGTGTGACAAGTTGGATTTGTCAATGGGTATTGGAAGTCAAATGCTCGATATAAGGTTAAAGATTGTTTGTCTTGACTCCTTGCCACAACTGGTCACACTGCCTCAGTGGTTTCAAGGATCTGCGAACTCCTTACAAACTTTAGTTATTGCAATTTGCATGAATCTTGAAGAGCTTCCCGATTGGCTACCAACTCTAATTTTTCTCAAAGTACTTGTAATTGTCAATTGTCCAAATTTGTCGTCACTCCCTGATAACATGCATCACCTCACAAATCTTGAGAAGTTACAAATCGCTGGTTGTCCAGAATTATGCAAAAGATTAAAGCTACAGGATTGGCACAAGATATCACACATCAAACAAGTCTACATTGATGAATCAGAACTAGAATTTGCATAATAACGCAGTTAAGGGTTGAAGGTACTAATTTTAACCTTTTGATTTTCTATTAGATTGTTATTTTTTACAATTTTAATTTTAAAAAAAACAAACGATTTTTTTCTTTACACAGGTCATACCATTTTGTCGGAATAATCTAGCAGGAAGCTATGGAATATCTTATTTACAAAATATGTACAATTTTTTCACTTCTGAACTTTTAAGAATTCCATCGTGATTATGTAATCTTTTATTCCATCACTATATCTCTTAGTTTTTCATTAATGATAGATATTAATGATAGATGCATTTCATATAAGACATGGTTAGTATAACTTGCATGTATCAAATAATCTTATTTTTAAAATTCAAATACATCATGCTCTCTTTATGAGAAAAATTAATAGATACATTAGATTTCAAAAAATTACGACACTTTCTATGTTTGATGATGTGTATATTTACACTTGGTTAAAACTCCTCTTGTAATGTCCTACACCCCACTAATTTCTGACATCCATTACTTTTTGAAAATTGCATCTACCAGTATTTATTTTAGAAAACATAACATCCTTAGAAATTTGCATCATAATTTAACAAATGTAAGCATTGGACCACCAACAGAACAATTAATTCCTTTTTCTCATATATATTTAAACAAGTTAATGTTACCAAGAGTTTTTCTTGAAATTTAGCATAGTGGTTTAGTTTGTATTAGCACAACTCATTTTTCTCTTTTGGAAGCATCGTAATATTAGTGTGAAAACGTTTAAATATTAAAATTTAAATTTTAGACAGGTCCAATTATTGAAAAATATGGTGAACTATATTTGTTAGTAAAATTTTCAAAGGATCCTAAAGAGTAATAGGTAGTTATGGTTATGTGGTATAACTATTTTAATCGTCCATTTATTAAAGAATGATTATGAAATATCCAACTAATGAATACTCGTTATTAGTTATTTTATATATATATTTTATAACAAAATGACTACAATAAAATGATTGGTAAAAATATTAAAGTTAGATGATTGTTTTTATAAATTTATATCTTTTATTTAAATTGATGAAATTAAAATTGTTTTTAAATACATTAATTTTATTTAAATGTATATTTTATGGTGTAATTTATTCAAAAAAATTATAAAAACTAATTTATTTATACTAATATTTTAGGAGGAAACTTTATTTGGATTATACTTCAAAACTAATTTTTTATTTGAATTCATACTTAAAAAATTAATTTTTAAATAAATTTATTTAAAATTTAAAAAAAAATGCGGGTATCTGTATATATTCGCAGATTTCGCGTATATTTTTCTCAAACGAATATCAATAAATAACAAATATATAATATTTTAGATAGAATAAGTAAAGGTGTGGTTTGATTGTAAGAATTTTGGTGTTACTTTAATTTCTCTATGATGTATCATTACTCTGACTTAAAAAAAATAAAATAGTTTTTACTTGGTGTCTCACTCGTAAAAGGATCACAATCCAAGTTGTTCATCATAATTCTATCAAACACACCAAATCAATATTTTTAAAATGAAAATAAAAAACTAATCCCGTCTAACAATGTTTCCAAGTTTTTTTTATCAGTAACAATATTTCCATAGTTAAAATAATAAAAGAAATAAAACAAAAACTTAAAAAATCAGAAGTGTTACATTATTGATAGAGAAGTGATACTTTCATAATTTTTTTAAACTCTTAGCATCCCTTAAATAATTTTTCATTTAATAATTTAATTTATATTTTAATTTAATGTTGTGTCAAAATATTTTTTTTCCTTATGGATAACATTAGAATGCCATGAAGCTGAGAAGACTAGGGAAAAGACAGAAAAAGAAACTAAACATGCTAATTTAATTTTATTTAATTTTATTTCATTTTTGTTTATGTGAATTCATAATAATTCATTCGGGTTATTATTTCTATCCGGCTTGGTGAATTTCTTTGTATTTTATTTCTTAATTCTATGGAGCTTTTGTAAACATCTAAAACATTTATCGTTTATATTTTCATATTATCATATTTAAAAGTATATTTTAAATTCTACAATTATAAATATATATTTAAACTTATAAATATATTTTCAATTATGTAATATCAAATATATTTTTGATTATATAATTCTTTAATTTTTCTTCACATCTATGAAAAATGCAAGAAAAATAAACAAAAGCCCTAAAAAAATTATCTTTACTTCAACCTTTTGGTTGCATCTCCAATGTGCACACATGGTGCTAGAATCGGAGCTCACTTTATCTTCACTTATCTTCTTTTTTTCTTTTTTTCTGAAAATTAAAGGATTCAATTAGGAATATTATATATATATATATATATATATATATATATATATATATATATATATATATATATATATATATATATATATATATATATATATTACATAAAAAAATAGAAAATTAAGATTATATTTTCTTAAAAGAGTCCCGTGATTACTTAATATCATAATAGAACTTCTTCACAGGACTTACGTAATTTTAATATTAAATAATACGTTATCAGACTTTATAATTAATTTTTACATTTCTCACTAAATATAATTCTTCAATATACATTCACAAGTACATCAAATAAGAATTACTATTATTGTTAAAAATGAAAAATTAAACATAATCATTAGATTGTATTTGAATTATTAAAGTTAAAATGTAAATACACGTAATTTTTCAAATGTTAATATAAAGTTATAACGAAATTAAAAGTACTTTTAAATAAACACTAATAAAATTATATAATTTTAATTCACTTAACTTAATTAATTTATATTAGTTATCTTTGTTTACATTGAATTTAGAAGTTTGTGATTATAATTATTTTTTTTCAATAAAAATAGTAAATGAATTGATTTTTTAGATATTGTCTGAACTGATTTTAACACTTTTTAGATCAGATATAATCACGGAGATAGATATGTACCTATATATCTTTTTGGTCATCATATTCATTCCGATATCTATCTTATTTGAAATTACTGAAATAATTTTAGTTTACTAAATAACGTAAAAGCTTATATTAATTTTTATTTTGATCTTTAATTTCGTAACGCGTTTTTAGGTGTTCATTCTTACTTTTTTTTTACAGTTATTTGACATTCATTTTATTATTATTTTAATACTCTTAATTTGGTATTTATAAAATAATAATAATTTTATTCTTAATATTTGATATTAAAAAAAGAAAATAATATTTTTTTAATATTTAATATTTAATAATATTCTATTTTTTTACTGTGATTTTTATCTTTTATAAAAATGTTATTCAATTAATAAACCAATAATAGATATACTTAAACATGTAAATGGATAAAAGAAAACTCATTCAAATTAGATATAAAAATAAATTATAAAAATTAAATAGTTAAACCCACATTTTTTTTCTTCTTGTATCATCTTACTTTGCAACAAACAAGAATACTAAGTGTATACAACTCTTTAAAATAAAAAATTGAGAAACAACAACAGGAGAAAAGGGAATCGTAACCCTACAACTAAAACGAATGGTTACCATCACAACAAACTAAAGCAATGTTGACATCTGAAAGATGCTAGAGAGAAAAGGAGAGATTCACAAGCGGTAAAAAATTCAGAAGATCAACGGTGTAAATTCTTTTTCTACTTCCTTATCAACAAAAAAATAATTTTGCTTTATGAGTTGTGACTATGACTATGTTAAAGCTACAAACACGTTTTGTCACAAGAGTATAAAAATCTACTCAAAAGAGAACACTTGCCAATACATGTATGCTGATAGCATTCTAATTCCTTTTGCAAAAGGAAGAATAAAAGAGAGAACAAATCATCAAGATGATCAAGGCAAAAAATTGTCAAAAGGGGATCATGCGGTTGTGAAGCTAGTTACTTAATTCCTTTGGGATAAGTTAAGATTAAAGGGCACTTTACCTCTTAACTTTTTGGCTATTGTTCCATCATAAAAATACCAAGTTATCGCCATTGATTTGGATATCTGGGTAACATCATTTCCAACTTGATAAGCATACAAATGACCACATTTGTAGCTGTCAGGAACCTGTAACAGACCAAGTTATTCAACTTTTGTGTTCTTCTCTAATTGCACAAAACTTATGTTATGACAAACAGACCCTCTAACTTTGCAAAATTGTAAAACTCACTATTTATGTTTGTATAAGTTTTCCAAATAAAACCTTGTGTACTAAACGTAAAATTATTATTGAAATTCAAAAAGGTTTAACTAGTCCTCAATATTTATACAGCCACAAGATTATAGGACATACAAATGTTTGCGGATATCTGAACTCTGAAAGGGAGAATCCAAGCAAACATATTAATATAATTGAAACCTATGCACATAAAAAAAATCCATGGATATTTAGAAATTCAGAAATGGATCGACATGGAATAAGAAAAACAAAAAAAATAAACAAAGGCATTAGGATTAATACAGCAACAAACTTTAATTGAATGTTACATAACCCAAGTATCAACCTTCCAATATTCCTGACTTACCCACTACCTAACATATCCACTATTATTTATTCCAAATTACATGAAAAATATGATATCCAACATCCTGTATTTTCATCCCCAAAACTGGACCAAAAAGGAGTCTCAAGGAAATTATAACTCCAATGACCCTTGTAATTTTCTACCCCAAAATGAAAAAGGAAGAAAAACAGAACATTTACTCGTTGAAGGACTGGAATGTGAAGCTAAAATTTGAAAATATGGGCAAGCCAAAACTGGGAGCAGTTGCATTAATACTACCCAGTGGTTGTGAGCTTCCTAAGCTACTCATGTAACACTACATCTGAAATTTCCTCTTCTGCTTCCTTTCATACTTACCATTATCTTCTTCCATCAACACAACAAAAATTAAAATAAAAGCATTCTAATCTTAACTGAAACTTTTCTGCTTGACTACCTCAGGATCAGCAAAACATATTTAATTTTGCTGAGCCACAAGATCAAGCTGCATTTGTTCAATCCACGCTCCTAACACCGCATGATCAACAGAGTCCATTTGTGTGCCCATATTTGATACCTCACTGGAGGATCCAGCTGCTGCACCACTTGAGACGGTTGCAGTTGAATTCTCCTTAATCTCAGTTGGAGATTCTTTAACAAGTGACTGCACCCATGAGAAATCAGGCTCCTCATTGTTATTCCCATGCTCAAACGAAGATGATCTACGATGTTTCCTTAACTCATCAGCATTGACAGCCCAATCCAATGTACCATTTGAGGGTCCCCATTTTGACCAAGAATTGACTGGGGAACCAGCAGCAGCTGCAGCAACAGTAGCAGAGTTGGAGCCAAGTTCCCTGGAGCTAAGGCTTCGGAACTGTTGCTGCTTCTCACGTTGAGCTAGCACAGAAATCCTAGAGCTCATTGGAGAAATAGGCTCCACATTCCGAGGAGACATCCTTCCTGATGCTTGGACCCCAAATGAGGCAGCCTGCAATAAAGGATTCTCAACATTTTTAGAAGAAAAGTTTGTGTTCACAGGCAACAGCAAGCTTTGCTGCTGCTGAAATTGATTAAGAATAGCTGATTTATGTGTTGGAGAAAAGACAGCAGAAGCCAATGCTGGATCAGCAAACCGAGGTGATGAACTCTCTGAAGAAAATAGATCATCAAGATTTGAAGGGGTCAGGGTTTTAATGCGACCGGAGCGGTTCATAGCATTAGGCTGCTTAGAGAGGCAAGAGAACTCGTTAAGAAGCTGTTGCTGTTGCTGAGCATCGTACTCAGGCAACATGTCAAACTCATCCAGAGGAATATCTCTGGCATTGAATGAAGATCTCAATCGACTGGAATGAAGATTGCTCCCTGGAAGATGCAAGGCTGGGACATTCGGTTGGGGCCAGCCACCGGATGAGTGTGACATGCCATTGGCAGAGAGTGACATTGGTGGAGTGAACGGTGAAGGAGACATGACAGACATTGAGGAAGGAGAGCCAGGTAACATGTTCATCGCTGCAGCAAATTCCATAGCAGAAGATGTGCTTGAGCGAGGAGATGGTACAGCAGAACCTGTTGAAACATATAATGGCCGAAGCTCCTCAGCAGTGTGAGCAAAAAAGCAAACTCTTCTGGAGCAACTCGTCCCATCTTTGCAAAGACGAGTACGATACTGTGCTGGATGCAGCCAACACTCAAAAACTCCATGAGCATATTCACACATATCTCCACGCCGGCAAGCACCCTTCCGAAAATCGGGACAAGGGACACAGCTGTAGTGGTACTTTCTTGGGTCCCTTCTGCGAGCATTCTCCCCTGGATGAACAAAAGGGCATTCAGTCCAATCATGAGAATAAGCACGTGAACAAGGTCGAACTTTGAAAGAGTACATCCGGAATTCATCGGTTGAGTATATGCTGTTCTTGATGTCAGGAAGGGATGGATCAACAGGATATTCTTTCTTCTCTGATGCAGAAGAAGCAAAGCCATCATTTAACTTTGACTTCAATTGGAAATCTGGTGCAGAAGGAGACCCGTTCTCGGGTGAAGTTGACAAAGGTGGAGAAAATGCATTTGATGGGGTTGTGATCACCCTGAGATTACACACTGCAATGGAGTCATCAGTTTGAAGAAGTGCTTCAAGACTGTTTCTGACAGATTCATGCTTGGGAGGAACAACAATGACGTCAACGGGACGATGACCATTTCCATCCACAGAGTTTGGATCAGCTCCTGCAGCTAGGAGCAATATAACAACATCAACAGCATTTTCAGCCCCGCCCGAAGCAGCACAATGAAGAGCAGTACTCTTGTCAAGGCCACAAGGTTTATTGATATCACAACCAGAAAGTGAGAGGATCAGATCCAAAATATCAATGCTCCCATAAGAAGCAGCAACCATCAACGGGGTTCTGAGCTCATTGACCATCCGCCTAGACCCCTTCTGGCGACTGTACCAAAGTCCCACCTCATCTACACAGGAAGGATCCCTCTCAATCATACGTTTAAAACCTTCAACGTCATTGTTAGCAGCAAGCTCAAGCAAGCTTGCAAAAGAATCCTCAGTCTCAATGGTCAAGTGGTTCATCATGTGGCTTATGGGTTGAGACGCACTTATAAAAGCAGCAAATAGAATTGGTGACAGTACTGACTTTAACCTCTCCAAATGCTTTCATCTGCAGCAGGTTTACCTGTAGAAAAAAAAAAAAAAAAAAAAAAAAAACAATCACCACAACTTCGTTGAAGCTAACCTTTAAAGACACAATTGCTCAATTATTTGAAATTAGAAGCAAGATAAATAAGCACCAAAGTGCATAAACCCTCATGCCATAACAGTCAAGTTATTGAACCTTCAAACACATGAAGTTTCCATGAGATATGCCGGTAACTATCTATCAAATTAATCTTCTAAACTGGAAAAAAAGGAAAGGCTAAAGGTTTTCCAATTATAAGACACACTCAGAACAAAAAAGAAACTAAATATATCAAAAGCTTAGAAACAAGACAGACCCATTTATAAATCAAAGTACATGTAAATCAAACAGTGATCATCCCAGTGAACCTCACTCAGCATTAAATCTGCTTCTAAAGAAAGTCCAGACTTTCAAAAGCCCCACAAAAGATCATCATTCGGAACAAGATTAAGTCCTCTCTCCTCATTTTTCAACACATCGCCAGAGAGATACAACAAAAATTAATCCAGATTATGTCATGCAAGACACAGTCAAAAACAGACAGCAATTGGACCGAGAAGGTATGCGCTGACCTCAAGCACCCATTGACGAGTAAACAAACTAATGATCAAATAAAAAGATGAATCTTTTAACAATACCTCCACCACCCATTTTTTATATCTGAAAAAAAAAAACATAAAATCACTAAGTTCAGATACTGAGACTACTAGTTTACCCAGTGGTTAAGAATGAGTACTTGAAAGAATACCTTTGCTACATATAGGATACCAAAGATTGTCTCTTAAAAGCACATATAATCTCTTAAAAAAAATTATATTACTAGAAATGAAAACACAACTCAAAATTTGCATTCCTGCAACAACCATCATCATTTAAAAATAAATAAAAATAAAAAAAGCAGGTCCAAGGAAAGTGAAAAGGAACAAAATCCCACAGAACAGCATCCAATTAAAGTGAAAAAAAAAAATTTGGTCTTGTACAATCAAAGCAGAAAAACATAAAAAGAAGAAAACTTGAAGATGATCTAAACTCTGTGGAAGTGAATCTTACCAGTTTTGTTGAGTGGAGAGGAGAAACCCATGAGTGTGAGAGAAGGCAGATCTCAGCAGAAGAGAGGTTCAGGAAAAGGGTGTTTGGATTCCGAGAAAAACTGGGACTTGGAGAGGAAAATAGTTTGACAGAGAAAACGATCGCGAGAAAAGAGGAGCCAGCAAGAGAACTTCTTCTTCCTCTCTCTCCATTTCCTATGCCCTTTGAATAGAAAAAATAAAATAAAAATAAAAAAGGAACTTTATTATTTTAATTAATTAATTCCAAGTATTTGTTTTCTTTGTTCGGATAAAATCGCCAAACCAATAAGAAGAGAGAATGGAAAGAAAAGGGGAAAAAGGCTAAGCGCACCGGAGAGTTGCGGGTTCATTATTCTTGCACTGCACCTCACCTTTGTGCCTTTCTTTATTTACCAATCACATCATGCCTTGTCACCACACCAAGGGTACGATCGTCATCCTGGTAAAATTTTGGGGATGAATGTGTACTTTTGCTTTCTCAATGTGTTTTTACACCTTTCCTTTTCCAAGGGGAGTTACAATTCAGTTGTTGACTGATGTGAATCTTCTATTAATAGCATGTTTGGATATGTGTTTAGGAACTAGGTTTAACACTAAATTTAGGTCAATTCAAGTATATCAACTTATAACATTTGTTTAACAACCACCCAATTTGGCTTGGTATGATGTTGATTCTTCCATATTAGTACTATAGCTTAGTGAGTATTTTGAATGATATGGTATATAATTAATTGTAGAGTTGTACTGAAAAAGAGATTATGAATTAAGAAAAGAAGATGTAAATATGAAAGATGTTATTTCAAGTGAGTTTGTGGGAGCAATGAAACTAAAGATGTGATTATGGAAGAAAAGAGAATGTTCACACTAATATGACAATAGGTTTATGTTGGAAAAGATGAAGTAAAAAATTAGAAATGTTCAGAAAGAGTTTAAGTAAACTAAATTAACATTAAATTGAATTAAATGATTTAAAAAAATTGTATTGAATTATTATATGAGTTTACTTTTTAAAAACTAAATTACTCTTAAATAGGACTAGTTAAACTAAATTGAAATATATTTTATGAAATTTAATCACTATTAAAATTTAATTTGATTATAATTGGATTGATTTTATATCACAGGAGCTTCTTTTCTTTCATTAAAGAACCCTTCATGGATTCATGTTTCTACAAGCAGAGAACACAGAGAAACCAAAAATTATTTAATAGTACACCAGTGAACCACTTAATAGATGGTTCACCTTAGAATTCACATACATAATATATATATTCATTTATTATACCCGACAGTATACAAAGTCTTGCTTAATTTATATATTATTAATTAGATTATATTATTCAAAAATTAAAGTTTTCACTTTGATTGTTATTTTAACCAGAAAAAGTCAACTTATAGTTAAATATTGTTAGCTTAGATGTTAAAAGACTGGGATCCGGAACTAAATTAAGACATAGAGATGAATTCACGTGTTTTAGGTGCTTAAATGACATAGAAGTAATCAAATTAATTAATTAGTCCATATTTAACCACTTGTGTTTCTTCATTCATGAATTTCATTCAATCTAATTTTAACACTTTAACTACATGTAGATGTGCTTAAGAATACGAGTTCCAACCTCACATTTCAATATAATATATATTTCCTCTTATTTTTTACCATCCTAACTATAATGTCCAAGAAAATTTTGTTTTGAACAGTGAGAAAATAAAAATTAATTAACATTCTCTTGTAATATTTACATATTTCATTCTTATCTCACTATTTTTGTAATTAATCGTTCGTTTTCTTCTTCCTTTCCCATCTTCAAAAAAATCATTCATTCATTTAATATTATGCATGACATGACTTAAGAAAATCCTAAAAAATGAGTTTATGAGATTTCTTAGAATTCCGTCATAAATAAAACAACAATAATTAAATAATTAAAATCTTATTGTTTAAAATTTTTATTTCTTTCATGTTTTATTGAAAATTATGCTTAATTTGTTAGAATTATTTTTCTTGTATTTTAAACTATTATTGTACTTTTTCTTTTACTCAACTTCTTTGATTTTTTGTTAGATTATAATAGTAAAAAGAATTCCCCTCATTGTTGACCTTAAAGAAAAATTGAAAAAAAATTAAGAGAGACTTAAGTAACTATCTTTATTGAGTGTTTAGCCAACATTTTAATTTTGTTGCACCTCTAAAAATTGTCTCAATAGATGAGTTAAATAATTTCTTTCACTCAAAAGGATTTAGCCCAACAAATTAATATTAGGATAATTTTTCAGACATAACTTCCTATATTTATCGCATTGGACCAGAAAAAAAAAATTATTAGAAGTGGTTGGAGTTAATAGAGAAAGTTTATGATTCCAAATTTTATATTTACTCTATCATTATATGTCTATATTCTTACTTATTATTTATCTCTAGAATTAAGGTTCCTATGTTTTAAAATTGCCATGTGGACATATTACATTTACCCTCTTTGATATAGTTTCTATCATTAACTTAAAGCCTACTAGAAAATATTATAGTTTGGAATCTTTGAAATGGGACAAGGATTTCAAATATCAGATAGATTGATCTCAAAAATCTTGTGGTCAATTTTATCAAATCATTGTATACATTGGATTATTGAGTTACATTGTTTAAATAAACACATTGGATTATGTACACTTCAATAAATTTTAACTTTAAATATGTAAATACTATACATTTCATAAAAAAGATAAATAATTAGTGGCATTATGCATGAAACCATTCACACAATATAAATATTTAAAAAATCAATTTTGTAGAGTAATTGATGATATAAAATAACAAACTAAATATAAAACCTATAATATTTTATATAAATTTAATTTGATTTGATGTATTTGATAGAATGTAAGTAAATAGTAAGATTAGTACCATAAACACTGATACATTTCGTTGTTATTATAATAACAAACAAAAATAACAATTTTAATGTGAAAACTTTAAACTGTTAATTTTGTTCAAATTTTGTATGATTAAGATATTTGAGCATATGTTTAATCTTTTATAATTTTCACATGTGTTTAATTGAAAAGAAAAATTAATGTTAATATGAAATTAGTAATGAGGAAAGTCTTCTAATTTTAGTTTTTTTATAAATTTAAAATCTTTAATAGTTTCATACCAAGTTAATTATGTATTAATGATAAATTCTCTCAAATGAACTTAGTAAATTATAGTATAGTTAAAAAAAAGGTTATTGTATCATCAAATAAGAAGTATATTAAAGTTATTATTTTTTTATATAAAAAATTGTTTAAACATAGAATTCTCAAACAGCATGAATTGAATTGAAAGTAAAATGAGAGAATTCATCAAAATAGAGTTGAAAGAACATTGAATATAATGATTGTAATTTTCAAGTAAGGTCCAGCATTGAGATATTTGGTTGATTTAGTTTGTTTGAGAAAAGAGAATTATTTTCTAATATCATTCAAATTCTAAAATAAAAGTATAGTAATTCATCTACTATTAAATATTAAACACAAAACCAAATTAATTAAGAACAAAATATACTTGCATGTATAAATCAAAAAGGTACTGAAAAGTTATAATATCATTCAATTCCAATAACTATAAAAATTAGTTACTCATAATGAGAGTGAGATGATTCAATGAGTATAGTAATAAACAACAACCAAGAATATCACAACTCTAAAATAACTTAAGTTCTCATCTCCTCACTATTCAATCAGTTTTTACTTCTATATACTTTTATTTATGCTGTTAATCATCAACTTATCTTTAATTGATTTCTCACACTCAATACTTAGACCTTAGCTCACATATCATCTAAATGTTTCATTTATGCTAAGCGTCTATGTATCTCAATCAACACTTTGAAGTAAAATTTTATATACTCTTTATTTTAATTATTCTCAATGCCAAATTTCCATTATCAACAAAGACTTCTTGTATTAACACAATTTCACTCACCTAATTATAACTTCTTTTGTTGCATCAAAATTATATAAGTATATTTAAAACATTTTAATAACATTTTTAATTTTCTAGTAATTACAAACATTCTAAATTTCTAAATTCTAAATTGGTAAAAAATCTATACATTTAAAGTAATCTATAAAAAGGTAAGAAAATTTATTCATGTTCTTAATCTTTCATCATACTTTAATTCTTAAAATAAAACTTTAAATTTAACTCTTTATTATCTATTAACAAAACACATAAATATAAGTTGGATGGACACACATTAAAGTAATCTAAAAAGGTAAGAACTTGTATTTTATTGAGATTTGAATATCTTCAAAAGCAAGTATCTTATTATATGTTCATATATACCATGCATCATAATAAGCTTACAGAAAGTATTAATTGAAATAATTAATCCCAAATTTTGTTATAAAGTCAACTCTTTGAAAATAACTAGCAATTAATATCATTTAAATCCCAACATAAAAACTTTTAGATTTATCCATCTTCTCCTATCCACCTATAATTAAAATAAATGTTCATTCATTACTAAAAATTTCACTCAGTTCCACTAATTAAAGAATCATAATAGATGTGATGAATATAACATCTTTCAACATGTCCTTTTAATGTCTATAGTACTCATCTTTTCCATAATCAACAACATATAAAAAATAAATGCGTAAAAAAAACCCTAAACTTTACATCATCATCTAAAATAATATTATTTATACAGAAAATGCAATTCATAATTATTTTTTTAAACTCATGACACACATCAATTAAATCTAAATCGCAGGATTCAAAGATATTATAACACTTTATATTCTTTTCTCTATAGTTGCATGGATTTTTCTTGGAAGCTCATCGTTTACTTCACAAACAAAGCGTTAGAATAAGAAAAGACATATTAATAATTTTTTTTACTTTTTACACTCTTTAATTATTTCTTTTTCTTTGTTCTTCCTTTTGTCTTGTTTTTTTTTTTCTTTTCACTTTCTCTATTTTATTTTTTTCTCTTTTTTTTTCCTTTCTTTCTCTTATCTTTTCCACTTCTCCTTTTTCTTCAAATTCTTTATTTTCTTTTTCTTTAATTTCTTTCTTTTATTTAACTTCTCGCTTTTCTTTTTCTTTTTTACATTCTTCTCCATTTTACATGATAATTATCACTAATACCAAAAGTATAAGAAGTCTTAGGAGTAAAAACATTTTTACATCTTTTAGACTTTAAACCTTGTTGTTTAGTGTAGGAAGATTCTTCTTTATTGAATCATTGGAACAATCATATTGATGGGTCTTCTTGTAAGAATATTTCCTCTCAATTTGTCTCTCGGTCTCTTTCATAGAAATGTGGTTCTATCATACTTCCTTGCAACATATATTGTTTTTATTCAGTTGCATGAAGCTTAAGCATAACCTACACATTCTAAATAAGACAATTCAACTTTTTTAAACTCACTTTAAACATAACAAAATATATGTGCAACTTTATTATGCCACTAAATATATGTTTTTGGAATATAGTCCTTTTAAATATAGAATTTTAACATTATTTCTCTCCCTAGTATTTTCTTCCTTCTTAGATCCTTCAATTTTCTCCCTTTCATGTCTCCAAATTTTTATTTCTCTTTCATGTTTCCAATAGCCTTCACCACTTCTATAATAAACGAGAAAACACATACGAGTTGAGTTCATATTTAGTTCATAAAGAAGAACTTTCAATCCACTCATCAATATTACATTTAAAGATGTAATAAATCTTAATTCTACAAAAGAGATAAAAAAATTTAAAAATTCAGAAAATTTAAAGACAACCAATAAAATCTAAAAAAAAAATAGAATTCAAAGAAAAGCAACTAGAAAACACAAGAGTAAGACTAACAAAAATCACAGTTACACAAATGTTAAATTTGTAAAAGGACCAGCGTAATAAAAAAGAGAGACACAGTACTAAAATGTTCTAATAGAGAAACAATTGCAATATATATATATATATATTAAACTATTTACTCTTCAAATTTTAATTTTAATTCCTTTCAATTCGCTTGCACGAGATGAGAGGCACACCAATTAATTCACTTTGAAATGGCTTAGATAATATTTTTTCTACAATCTTTTCAAAAAAATAAAAGAAACTGAAAACATGAAGGCAGATAGAAAATAAAGAAGACTTCATAATAAAAAATTGATTGATATATAAAAAATACTTGTCAACTTGAATTAGCCAATAACAATCAAATGTTCTTCATTAGAACCTAAAGAAAAAAATTCTTCAGAGTCATAAAGTTTCATGCACAAATGAGTTAAAACTTAATACAAAAGTTAATAAATGACTACGCTATCAATCTATGACTAGTCCATCCAACTAGTTGGATTCGCCCAACAAGCTAATTAATAAGCCTAATAGCAAATAATGTTGAATAAAAGTTTCCAATTACGAAAACATATAGAAACAAATATAAAAAGTCCAAAAAAATCCAATAAAAAGTTATAAAAATCTAGTGTATCATTTAACTACACATATATCCTCAAGCTTATTTTTTTTATCCTCTATCATATTCTATAGGCTCTAATCAGTACTCAATAAAACTTACTCAATCCATTCGATAAAGGTATATATTATAAGTCTACTTCAAAGTGCAAAATCATCAACTTCTATAATTTTTACTTAAAAATACGAAAATTAGTCTTAAGTTATAGCTAAAATTAAATATATTTGTGTTATCTTTTAAAAGACACTAGAATCAAAATTTAATATTTATAATTTTAACTATTGTAAGAATCTATAATTTTTTTTTAGAGTAAAAGTGATTTAAGAAAAAAAGACACCTGAATATTTTAATGATAAAAGTAAAGAGTGTCTAAATAAGAAATAGTTACTTAACTCAAGGTTAATTTTAAGTCAGTTTTCTTTTTAGAAGACATTTTTTCTCTTTTCCTCTGACTTTTCTCTATGTTTCTGATCTTACTCTTCATCAGGTTGAAGATTAGAGATTATATACAGGCTCGTGATGTAAGTACAACAAAGTGGTGGTCCGATCAGAAGTTGGAATAGAGTAAGTTTAATTTATGCTATTTTTCTTGGTTCAGTTCTCAAACTTTTCATTTTTTTCTCTAGTTAGATGTGTTGCATATGATGTTTCATGTTTTAAAATAGGTCTCTATTAGCTCAGAGTTCTAATTATGCGATTATATTATTAAATTACTATTGGTATATGTTAAAACATCCATTCAATCCTATAGAGTTGGTCGTGTTTGTAAGCGTTACTGTTCTTGAATAGGTAAGGGAAGCTAGTATCAAAATTTTGCTATAGTACACTAGGTTTTGTGAAATGATATGTGATTTTAATTTGAAATGTTCTCTAGTAATAGTAATGAAATTTTGAATAGTTTGATAAAATGACTGATTTTAAGATAATTAAACTTGTGAGAACAATGGATCTTTGAATGTTTAGTAAATAATTACTAGCTTGATGTGAGATGTATTCCTACATATTTTAATGTTATGGGTTAAATGAGGTATGTTGTTGTAAATGATAAAAATTGAGGTCATACATTTGGGATAATGTATGAGTTGTACTTGTTGTGTGTGTTAAGTTTTGGCATTTGTGTTTTAATAAAGATCCTCAAGCTTCACTAATAAACTTAGTCAAATAGACTAAGATATTAGATAGTGAGAAGCTAATGAGGGGGTTTATACACATTGGGACCCGCTGTAGACACTCAGTTTTGGATGTGTGAGCTTATGAGACCATTTCTCATAGATTTTTTTAGTAAGCTAAGTCTTGTGTATTGGGTTAGATGTTAGTATCTGGTAATAGCTAGCTAGCTTAATATGATAGGTGCCTAAGTGATGTTTTATGTTTGATGAAAGAATTCATGTCTAAATTAAGTGATAATTGAGACTGGTGCTTGAATGTTGAAATTCTAAGAAGTTTGATTAGGAGTGTAATATTTTAAGGATAAGGTTATATTGGCTCTATGTTATAGTAGTAATAGTAAATTGAACTAATTTCTTATATTGAAAGTTAATATTTCTAACTTACCTTTGTCATCTTAATTGTATCTTGAATTGCAATGATGGTACTATGTACTTGAGCAGATAGTAAAACTGAAATTAGAACATTTGAAGATAAGTATAAGTTATAAATTTTAAAGATGCTAATTTTGAAATTTGTGACTTTTATATATATAGGAAAATAATGTATATAAGTTCTGTTTTTAGATATGGTATGACTATTTTGAACTATCACATACACATTATATATATATATATATATATATATATATATATATATATATATATATATATATATATTTATATTTGATGCTGATTCTAAATATGCAACCACGCTAAATGCAATTACAGTGGTGTCCGGCATAAGCTTTGTTTTGTTTTAACTTTTTTTTTCCTTCACTTATTATTTCATGTTAACCAAATTATTTTATTATAGTACATTTTATTATAAATAGTATGAAATATTTAGAAATGTTTCAATTATTACCTACACAGGCCAAATACTTTTAAGTGAGAAATATTAAAAAGTTAACAAAGATTTGCAAGTAAGTCATTAAGAACCTCTAATTCTACTCACTTAGTTATCCTCTAACTTAATTTAAGCAACTCCAACACAACATATTTATTAAACAAAGTTATGTAGTATGTATACCTCTATGTTTTCTTTGGCTTGCTAGCACTTTAGTTCAGTTAAAGTCAGATCAAACTCATATTTTTAAAATATTTATTTTTTATTCTTATTAGGGTATAATTGAAATATTTTTTTACTTAATATACACATATTTGTTAAATTGTTGGTTATTTAAACTAATTAACCTTAGTTTTTCAATTTTGCTTATTTTTAAATTTATTTTTAACTTGAAGTTTCTGTCTTTCATAATTTATAAATGACAACAACATTTGAATTTAAGTGAATTCGATGGTTAAAGAAAGATGAGACAAATATTTACAAGTTTATCTCTCATGTTTAATTAATATTCTCATGAGTGATCAAAAGAAACATAGAGTAGTATATGTTATTTACTTAGGTATTAGTCTAGAGAGCTTAATTCACTTTTTAGACTTTCAGTTATTGCACTAGAAGTATCCCTCTCTTTGATTTTTCATATACTCTTCTATGTTTTTCAAAGGTTCTTAATTTCTTCATTCATTGATTGTTTTATGATGATTGTTATAGAAAACTAAATTCTTTAATTAATTCAAGATTCCAATAATTACTTAAAACTTGAATTTAATTTGTGTTTTTCAATATGTGTTCTATATCTCATTTTCATTATATTTCTATATGGGTTTCAAGATTATGATTTTGTATTCTGATTTAGATTGTGTGAGATTATGATTAATTAATATGATCTAGTTGAGGTTAGTAACTTGAATCTACAATAATTAGGGATTGTAATTGTGCTTTTAGTATTTTTTTTTGTTTAAATGTTAAAAGATTTTCTAATTAATCATGATTTTATATGAATTGGTATTTATATTAAATTGTGTTAATTTTACCTTATGCATCTTGATCCTTAGATTGACCTTTTTAATTCATTGAATTTATGTTTTCATTTAATTATATTTTCCAAAAATCTCTTATTTTAACTAATCAATAAGATTGGATATTACGGTCCTGTGCATTTGTGATATATAACCTAAGCTAATTTCTATCATAGTTTAAGCACAGAAATCTAGGACAACAAAGTGATGATTTCTTCCTTCTGATATCCCTCCTTGCTCAAGTTGTCATTGAAACATGATATTATAAAATATTCAACGTTAAAATAATTTTTTTAAATTATATAAATGTTTTAATAATTTAAAATAGAAACATATACAGACAGGAATATAAAGATTGAAAAAAAATATAAGAGAAAAAAATTAGAAAACACCCAGAAAGATGAGTTTATTTCTGATGCAAGACAGAAAAACCATGCATGTGAAGAAGAAATTCAATATTTTTGTGAAGAGCAACATTTGCTGCTGTTGGGCTTATCTGAGCTAGTAATCTTTTCCACGTGCTAGAGACATATTGCTGGGGGAATACAGAAGCTATGGTACTCCCACACTACTTTGGGAGAAGTGTTTAAAAGATAACCCATCCAAATATATAACAAAAAATCGTAAATCTATTAAAAAATTATTTTTTATTTTTAATCCATTTTTTTTCATTCGATTGTTGAGTTTATTTTTTGGTTTCAAAATTAAGAACTGGATAAAATTGTTTATTTATAAAAATGTAATATTATATATTTTGAGTTAATTACTGTTAAGTATATTTCTTTATTAAAAACATGACAATTGTAATTTTCTAATAAATTTACATAATTTATCTATAAATGTGAGAGCAAGTTGAAAAAATGAATATGGTAATGGTTATAAAAAAAAATCGATAATAGATACTTTATTTAACCATTTTTTTATTATAAAATATGAATAACCTTATACTAACAAAAATCACTTGATCCCAAATCAAAGTTTAAAATATTTGTTTCATTATATTAAATTAAAACTGAATTAAACAAAATACTTTATGTACGATCTGAATAAATTTTAATATAAAATTAAATCAAACCGGTTGACAAAAATTTAAAATATAAAAATGTGACTAATTAAATCTATTATATTAAATATATGTATATATATTATAAACACTTTAAAAATAATAATAATAATACTAATAATAAAATATGTTTTTTAAAATTATAATTATTTTATGTATAAACTAATTTATTGAGATTTTATCACATATATTTTTTTTCTAAAGTTTTTGTTTATAACTTATACATAGACTAACTTTAATTTATAAAAAGTTGTTGTCTTAAATGGATTCAGATATTTAGTACATACAAATTTTTGTTTTGAATATGCAATAATTTTTATCTTCAAATTAAATATTTAATGAATTAAATATCTTCATTTAAGTGCATTAATAAGATATTGATTTACATGTATTGTAGTATACGTTTTTTTAATATTTTTTCATAAGAAATAATATATTTATAATATAGCATTAAAAACTACCATATAGCCATTAAAAAGAATTACCTACCATATTCATTTTATCAAATCCAATAATATTAAATATGAGGAATTAGGCAGAAATTATATTTATGAAATTATGAAATTGTGGTTGTAGAAAGAAACTAATTTCACTTTAGTCTTTTTTTTTTTCAATATATGTATTTTACATACCTTCATATTGTAGCATGATTCATAATGCATGACATTGTCCAAGTAGAGTGAGGAAGGTTTTGTCCACTTCTGTTTGTCGCTTTATAACTTTAAAGCATCTTCTTCATCTTCATGGCTATTGCCCAGCTTCTCATCATTCTGGTCTCGTACACTGAATATTTTATTATATTTAAAAACTCTATTCTTTATCAGTATAACTTTTTATAAAAACTTATAAGAAAAAAGTTTAGAAAAAAAGCTCTATCATAAAAACAAAATTAACTGATTCATAAATTAAATTTATGATTTTAAAGAAATTAATATATAAAAAAACATTAACAAACTAATTTAGGAACATGTTAATTTTAATTTATAAAAAAATATTTTATTTACTTTTTCTTAAAAGTGTTTATAGATAAGTTCCTTTGTACCGACTTTGGATAAATTTGTTTCTGAGTAATTTTAGGATATAAAATAGAAAAACAGAGATGAAATAGATTCTTTATGAATTAAAATCAGTGTATAATATATTAATAATGATTTTCTTCAAAAATAATATCTGATAATTTTTTTACAAATTATAATTTATGTATTGATTATATTTAATTTATACAATTTTTTATTTTCTTTAAAGTATTTGTAAAAGAAAGTTTACCTAAGTAGAACCTTATTCATGTGGGATCTTCTTTCAGTGAAATGAACTCCGAAGCAAAGTTGGAAACGAAAAGCATATAAAATTGCAAAAATGTCTTTCTAGTCTAAACATATTAAAAAAAATGATAATACATAGACACCAACCTATCAGACATTTTATTAATACCTATCGAAATTTTCTTTGTGTTGTTTATTATTATATTTTGTTATCTACTATATCTACAATTTTCTTTATCTTATCCCTTGTTTAATAGGATTTGATGTCAACGGAATATTTTCTATATAAATTATGAAGCTAACATATTAAAGAACAATATAGTAGCATAATTCTTGTATTGTGGGATGAAGAAGAGCTAAATCTACCATGGAGTTATTTTTATTGGGATTTTGTTGAATTTTATAATATATTAGAGAAATTTAAGATGAGCAAATTTATATAAAAAAAACTTATGACATTATTTTTAATTTTAAAATTTAAAATATATTTATGATTTTTGTGTGCTGGTCTCATTTTTTATTTAATATGAAAATTTTAACTAATATTCGAATTTCTAATAATTTTAAATAAATTTTTCTTATATTTTTAAAAAGTTGATTTCAGTGCCGAACAAACTAAATTGTTAGCATTTATTTGGTTAAAATATAATATTTTCACCTCTTTTTAACTTTTAATGTAACCTTGGTCTCTATTATTTTTTCATTGATTTAGTCGTAACACTTACAAAGTTCCAATTTTGACTTAATTCTATTTTATTTATATTTTAATTTTATTTTTTTCTGTGGTGGTACCTTAATTAAATGTGTGCCTAGAGTTTTATTAAACTAAAACAAAAGAAATAAAAATTTAAAAATACACTAAAATTGTACAGCTTTTAAAAAAAGTGGGAACTAAAATCGTGACAAAAAAGACAAAAATCAGGTACAAGGACTAAAATTACAATTTAAAACATTTACTTCGTTGTTTTTAAACACTTTATCAACATCAAACTTAGTTTTAATGCTACTTTTAACTAACAAAAATAGATTTTTTCATTAAAAATATTTATAAAGTAAAAATACAATAATTAAATTCTTATTTTCTAATAGCATATATTCATTTAATGACTTAAAACTAAACTATGTAAGAAAAGTTATATTATTTATGAGCTCTTACCATACTTTTAGTCTAGTTTAATCTTTTTTTTATCAGAAAATAAATTCTTCTTCAAATATTATCGACAAAATATAATTTTATTGGTAATATAATTTATTTTAACTTCATATCTTTTTTATATTTTTGTAAAAAAAATTGTTGATGTCAACATAACTTTTTAATACAAATTCATGAAAACTGCAGATAACATATGAAATAGCGATTAAAATTTATAATGTTTTACAAAATATATTTAATTTTTTAATTATATTTTTTAGTTTATTTTAAAAGCGTAAAACTATATTTATTCATATAATTTTATACTTAAATATATACATTGGACTTTAGATTTTTAATTGGTCCCAATAGTTTGGACCTGTCTCAGTTCCAGCACCCTATTACTTCTGGGACACGTGTCAAACCCTCACTTCATAGGCAGCTTGCATCACAAAAATCACCAGTATCAAATTCTTTGTCTGTTTCTAAATCCACGAAAAGGATTTTGGAGGCTTTCAAGAAAGTTTGACAACGAAAATGTAAAGTATATTTTCTCTTCCATTTTATTTTAAGTAAAAAAAAATAATATTATGGGAGATACCTAGAGTGTCTTAACACATATATAAATATAAAAATCAGATTTATGAAAAAGATAGGTTATTTTGTATTTATATTTATAGGATATACAAATACTTAATAACCTCTATGTTTTAAAATTGTTTCAAAACTCAACCAGAAACACAAACCAACATGCTGTAATAATTTGGCACAACAAAAGCACCACGGTCATTCAGTTCAAATTACTAATTAAAAGGAACATCATTGTAGTGACTTATTTTTGAATAAATGAATGAAGTATTGATTAATAAAAGTTTTATCACTCTTATAAATTTTATTTTCAGGTCAACCAATATCATTAAAGTCCGAATAGTTAATAATTTTAATCATAAGTTGTATGAACATAAAATTTGTTTCAAATGATCATTTCATCCCTGAAATTGATAAAAATAAATAAAATTGAATGTCACTCATATGGTTGAATGAGGATATAAGATTATCTTTAAAGACAAACATTGCTTGATTAAAAATGTGGTTGATTAAGATATATTTAAAGTGAAGACGAAAGAGAATAAATTTGCTTTAAACTCATTGGAGGAGTAACAGGTGTTTTTCTCATTCAAGAAATATCTCAAATAAATCTAAAAAGCCTTCAATATTGCCACCATCAATGGTTATCATAGTTAAGAGAAAAAGGTTGACACTCTATATCTCTAAATTTGATAATTAAATTTCAAAGCTTCCAATTTGGTAAATAAAGCAATATATATTCCAAAGATAACAAAAAAATGCTTAAAAAAGTTGCAATTAATTTACATATTGCAAGATCTAAAATAAAACCTCCACTAAAAGGAAACAACTCAAGCCTTGTAAATAAATCTAAGAAAAGGATAATAGTGATGTTTTAAGTAACATATCTTTGTTTAATGACTTTTATATAAAAGGAAGTTCTTAGTAGAGGGAGAAAATTTGTTTAGCATGGAATTATAAATCTAGTCATTCAAACCATTCAATAAGTTGTAGTTTAGGGGGGTGTATATAAGAAGAAGATGAATTATGGTTATGAAGACATGATAATACGAAGATAGAAAGGTGTAGTGGTATAAGGATTAGAGTTAATAGGTTGAAATTGTAGATAGGAAGAGGTGGGGGAGGGATGTGTTAAGAGATCCTAAGGGAAAAAAAACATACTATAAAGTAATGGGTAGGAATGTGTTGGGATTATGAATAAACCTTAATGACATTTGGTGATAGAAAGAATATGAAAATGAGACAACTTTATATTTTAAGGTATATGTGGTGTGGTATTGTAGGTATCAAAACTAGTATTTGTGGTTTGTTACATAAGTTGATGATGTTTGTTTTGTGATTTGATATAAACTTGTATGAAAATGAACAAATTTTTAATATATTTGAGTTTGGGAGACATGTAAGTGGATGATGAAAGCACAAATTTGTTAGATGACAATTAATAATAATCTAAAAGAAAGTGCTATAAAGAATAATGAAAACAAAGAAAACATGGAAATATTTTTCTTTTTCTTAACACTATATAAATGATAATCCTTACAAAGATCAAGAGATATTGAAGCTTTAATATTTATATATTAAATATTTATAACTAAAACAATAGAAACTCCAGAGTGTAGTAAATGATATCTTCATTTTGAATTGGAAAAACACAATAAATATCTAGCTAGCTGTGATTCTTTTAACTATAATTAGTATCATCACTATTAACAAGAATAAGACTTCTTGAAATTTAACCGTTATTGTTTTAATGGTGTAAAAAGAAACTTTATATTAATAACTTATTAGACAATGTCACACGACAAAATGACATTCTTTTATTAGTTGTTTAGAGCACTAAAAACGTTGGTTTTGGTCACTTAGATCCACTTTCATGTACATGTATCTAAAGCAATAATTTTCTTCCACATGTCAAATAAAGTCAATAGTACTCATCCAAATTCCTAAAGAAAGATAGAATAAATAGAAAAGGAAGAAACAGAGCCAGTAAATAAGGTGGAAGCTGTAAATTATTTTTATTACCTTGCTTGATGAGGGATTTTCCATCATTATAAGACGTCATCATAAAGAGTACACAACTGAATTTGTTTCATAAAACTCAATTTTAATAAATGGATCAAAATTAAAAAAAAAATTCACAAAATATATAAAGCAAAGAAAGGTCTGTAAACCTTTATAAAGTGTTTAAACAAATTTTTATGAAGGAAAAAAAAAACGCCGTTGCCGGGGATCGAACCCGGGTCACCCGCGTGACAGGCGGAAATACTTACCACTATACTACAACGACTACGTTGATTTTGGAATGCAAAGTTTTCAAATTTCTTTTTACAAAATGAAGTTTCAATATTCCCTTATAAAATTTTGCCATATGTATACGCAATTTTTAAGAAAAATGTAATTTAGACAAATCTCAAATTTGGCCTATAAAAAAAATAATTTGTATTTGGTTTTTAAAATTTGATTTATTTACATCAATAATTATGAAGAAATACTATCATGCTATTAAAACCATAAAAAAAAAAACACTGACGTCTTGTTGTTTCATTATTCTTGTGTAAATATTTAAAATATAAAATAATTTCATAGATATTCAAGTGTGTAAGAAATATATTTTTAAAAGATATATTTCCTTTTCATATAAAACTAATATGTATAATAGCAAAATAGACTAGAAAAATTATTAACAATTTATTTATAATAGTTATGACAAATTACTAGAAATGTTATAATTTTTTATATTTCTTTTAATTGACACACTTTTTATTATTTTAATAGTTTTAAATTTAGTTGTATTATCTTAAGTGTTTGTTTTTTAAGTCAGACTTAAAAACAAAAGTTTGTTGGACCTATACCTATTATATTTGCTAAGAAGTTGAGCTTCAACATCTTGATGGTAATGTGACTCGTATTTAATCATTTTATATCTTACCTGCCAAATGAATTCTATCATCTCTTATTTACATATTTTAAAATTACCTTAAATTGGTTGAGCAAATCTAAATTTATTGAGTAAATTTTTTTCAACAAAGGATAACAATGATTTGTGCAAATTAGGTATAGTAATATTCATTAAATTTTTGGAATAGATTGTTCAGTGATCTTTTTTAAAGTGATTTAGAACTTTTGTATGTGTTATAATAGTTTTATTCTTTTAAAATTTTCGTCCTAACAAATTTAGATGAATCCCACAATATCTTAACTAACAATTATCGTCACAACCAGTTTAATGATAAAATAAAACAAAAAAAATGTTACTATTTTTTATATCAAGATTTATGACAGCAATTTTATTAAAAGAGTCATTCAAAGTAAGCCAAAAACATTACAGGTAGTTCAACGTGGAATTTTATCATCTAGTAAATCATTTGCTCACTGTATATAAACTAAGATGTTTTAAAATAACATAACATAAATATATAAGTTTGAGATCTTTAATATATATGATGAATTTATATTTTAAGTATCTGCCTTTTTTTCAAATTATGTGTTTAATAAATTATCAAATTTTGGTTAGTTTCAGGAAAAATTATATTTATATTTTACTTTTATTATTTTATGTTGACTTTATTAATTCGCTTTTAAAATATTTTTAAATTTATTTTTATCTTATAATTTTTTATTATAATATCTGTACAAATAACAAAAGAAATATACTACATATCCAAATTGAATAATACATAGTTCAACCTAGTAGACGGTTAAATGATATCATACATTGAAATCAAAATTTTCAATTTATTAAATGTTGATAAAAAAATATTAAATAATGAATTATATATCATAGATTAAAATCATTTAAGCTATAAAACTATTTACAATGAATGTGATAGAAGAGAACCTCATTCCCTTGGGATATAGTTTTTCTTTTTTTTCTTTTTACTTTTTGCTTCTTTTGTTTATTTAACAAATAGAATTGCTTCAAATGGTATCACAAATCACTGAATTGTCAAATCTAAAATCTGACAACGAGAAACGAGATTGTACCTTTTTCTAGTAACAGTTTCGAAACCATGCAAGAGGAAAAGTTGGGCCTGTTTATTGTTTACTATATACACTCCCCTCCTTTGTTTCTTATTTGATTAATAAGTATAAAAGCTTTTTTTTTTAATTTTTCATTTTGGTTGTCCTTTTATTGTGTAGTTGCAGAAAAGTACTTTCTAGAATTTTGAAAAGTAACTTTCATACAATATTTTCTAGAATTTGTTTTCATAGAGTACCTTTTTGAAATTATTTAATTTATTTTTTCATAAAAGAGAGAGAGGGGATAGGTTTATAGAGTGAGTTGAACGAATAGTATAATTCCGGTTATAATAAGGTTAAAACTGTCATTGTCCGTGTCTAGTCACTGGAAAAAGAGAGAAGAAAAGGAGACAGTGAAACCCTAAACCCTAAGCAAAGAACAGAAGACCAACGAGAGTGTGTGTGAACAGAATGATTCGAAGAAGAGAGAAAAGTGAAGGTTAATATGGGAATTCCGCATTCAAAACAAAGAAAGGGAGAGTGAATTTAGCAAGTAGGGGAGTGTAAATAGCAAAATCTGTCCATTAAGGTCCAAAAGGTGCAACTTTATTTGATTATTTTTCTCTCTAAAGTTGAACACGCTCTGCAATGCTGTGGGTGAACGTGAAACTGAGCAGAAAAAGGCAAGTGAAAATAATGCAGAAAGTGGAATTTGGAAGAGTAGAGGATGGACAAACGTAAACAGTAACACGTCAAACACAGAATAAAACGCTTCATCATGATCACGGGAACTTCCTATACAGTTTTGATTCTTCCTAGTTGCTATAGGTAGCACAGTAGGTCTATGTTACTCATATCAATTATCTACTCATATGGAATATTGTGAACTCAAACTTGTTTACCCACAACCAAATAAATAATCATAGTAACAATCTTAAAATATTAATTATTTATGTCTATTTTATTCCCCAAAATTAGATGACTTTTTTTACACACTTTTATGCATGTCATTATAATAAAAAAAAGTCTGAATTTATTGATGTTTGAGATTTTTTCGATATTTTCTCACTATTTAGAAGAAAAAAAAGGTAGTGTATTAACATGTGCAAAACCATCTTAACCTTTGAGAAATTCATACTCGTATAGTTAGAAAATGTATATAACTAAGTTAAGAGTGTTGGTAAGAAGTAAACATAGGATACTTTTGAGTGAAAGTTGATATGAAAAAGTAAGAATGATAATTCAGAGCACCTAAAGTCAACCACTGAATGATGAAATACAACAAAGCTGGTCATGTCAGACTCATTGAATATAAAAAAGAATAAACTCATGAAAAGGAGATGATGTGGGCCCCACGGTGCTACGGCTATACTATTTTTCAAACTACTTTATGTTACAAACTTTATTTTATTTTAGTTCGACTCACCCATTTAATTTGCAACTCCTTTGACTTAAATATATTAATCACATATCAAGAATAATATTTGATAAAAATTTCATCTCATGTACAAGAATATGGAAAGAACATATGATGAAAATTTGAAACTTTAAATTTGATAGATTAGTCATTGATTTGAGGTCGACGCCAATAAAGAAAGCACGTGATGGGCTATACATCTATATAAAAAAAATATAGATTTTGGGGTATATATCTGTGTTAAAATACATTTTTTTATAAATAATTTTGGGAAAATATAAAAATAACATAAGTTTATTTGTAAACTAAAATTATATTATATGTAGAAGTTTTTTCATAGAATTCTTTTATTTTTAATTTGTATATAAGTTAATTTTATCTTAAGATTAAACTTTTTCTTTTGTTTTTCTGAAAAGTGTTTCCCAAAAGTTTATTTCTGTACACCTTTCTTCATACGACTTCTATTTTATTTTCATAAGTAATTTTTTTAAATCAGTTTTTCAGCAAAAGTGACCTGTTTTCCTTAGTTTCGATAATAAAAATCTTTTTGTGGACCAAACCGAATCCTAGTCAAAATGAATGCTGGTGTTGGAAAATCAACTAGTCTTAAGCTTCTTACCTAAGTGGGACCTAGTATTGAATATGTTATAATTGAATTACATTAACTTTACTCAATCATTTTGGAAATGTTGGGGTGGCTTGATCAAAAGGTCACAAATTATAGAAAAAAAAATATGGAAAAGGAGTTAAACTTCACAATGAAGGAGAAATGGGGGTGTAGAAGAAAAGAAAATGAGTGAAAAAAAATGTGTTGAGTACAGAAAAAAAAAAAGAAAAAAGAGGGGTGGTAGAGATAAAAAAATATGAAATTCATTAATTACTTAAATAATTTATTTCAAATAATTTGATACGTTTTATTAAGTGAAGTTATCATAAGAAATAATTTGTATTACTATTTATCAACTAAAAAGTATAAAACTAATATAAAAGTTTATGTAATTTTTATACAATTTTTTAAAATGCAAATATTTATAGTTCTGTTTAAGAATAAGATTGATGAACTAATAAATAAATTATAAAAATTTTCAGCTCTACAAATTGGTATATATAATTCATCGTATGTTAAATTTTTTTACGCATATATAATTTAACATTAAGAAACAATTTATGTTTATAATTATTAATAGCCATGGTATATGAGATAATTATAGGAAATAGCATGCAATGTCATTATTTTTTATTATTATTAAAAAGTGTTTGTATGAATTATAATAATGAGAATAGCATTTGTTAATTATTATGAACGAGATAAGTAAATATATAAATAGTTCTATTATAGTTTAAATACACTAAATTTATTATATGTTATCTGTTTTTTTAATATGATATTTAGAATTCGTTACTCTTTGTTACTTTTATAACACTTTAGGATAATCAACAAATAAATTAGTTTTACAATTCATTATTTCTACGTATAATAATTTCTTATAGGTTTACAATATTTTCGAATTTTGATGATGTTTTTTAACAATAACCTACAATAATTTTAAATTTTGATGATACTTTTCAATACTTTACAGTAGTAGACATTTTTAAGTTTATAGTCATCAAATTTAATTATGCTTTACGTAAATTATTTATTAATTATAAACAATGTTGAACCTTTTATTTATAATTATGTTTCTTATAATCTGAAAATAAGAGCAATGAAAATCCCTACTTTTGCTCCGAACCATGACTGAGAGTAAAATCGTAGTGTTCATTTACTGAAGAAATTAAAGGAACCAACAAAACTACTGCATGTTAAATATTCATCCTATCATTTTAATCTTTCTTCTCTTTAACCGAAAGTGTTTTCTAATTTATTTTCAGTTATTAAAATACCAAAATTAGATAATTCTATGATTCACTTACACTTTAAATTAAAATACACAATTATTTCAATTAGAAATTCTTAATATTTTTTATTAATTTTTGGGATTGTATTTCATACATTTTAAACTAATTTTTGTTTAACTTTATGGGTATATTTGTTATTTTTATCACCTATTCATTTCAATTTACCACATTTTTTCTCTACCTTTAAATTAAATTTACATTTTTTAAATAAATTATTAACCATGAAAACGAACCTTATACGAGCCTGAAATTCACATAATTAAAAGAAATTAAATTCACATAATGTCGTTTAATTCGATTAAAGACTAAAATTATTTACAATAATGATATACCAAAATCAAACTTTTTATTCTAAAATATTGTATCTTGACTCTTTTTCTACCTTCTAAATGAAAGTGACATACAACTTAAAAAAGTAATTTTTTTCTCTCACGTAGTTTTTTCTTGTCCCTCTTTAATTGAAATATAAGAAAAAAAATAAATGACAAATATTTTGTTATTAAATGACCAGATATAACCTTTTAGACAGTGAGTATATGCAGATTAAACCAGTAAATTCCTTTTCTAATTAAGTTTTAGCAAATTAGATAAAATCAAAAGAATTATTCGATTGCTTCTTCCTTCCCACGTTACATCTCACATGACAAAGTGTATTATTATAAAATAAAGTTTAAAAAATCTAATTTGATCTCAAAAATCTCGGTTGATGTTTAAATCTTAAATATTGTTTCATAACAAATATTATCTCTTGCATTAAGTATTAAACATCGTAATTAAAAAAAACATTTGTAAACGATTGAATAAGAACATCAGAGTGAATGATAATAATTTTAACAAATCTCACTGAATTAGACTCTAATACATATAAAAATAAATAAATTTGATGGGTATATGCTATTTCAAAGCTTTTTGCAAAGTTAGATATAAATAAATATTTATTGGTGGGTCCATATTGTGGTTGCCAATTCAAGGATGGCAAAAGGCAACTTTTTCGCACATAATTTAATAATCTTGTATTCTTTCGATGACACCAATAAAACAAAGAATCTGCCTTATTTCTTAGCTTTTGTAACTGTTATTTGCTTTAGATTTTAGTTTATCTTTTGGTGTTCATCCAAAGGATGATTTCTCCAAGCTCCACTTTCTTTAGCCAACTTGCATATGGTGGTGTTTCACATGCTTTTGGATTTTCATTGCCAACCATTTTCTTCCCAGGGATACCATACAAATTTCTATCTACGATAAAGAAGACCAAGTAAATTTACTTCTTTTATTTTAACTAAAGAAATAAATAATGTTTTCATGAATTTATTTAATTAGTAAATCAAATACCGATTATAAGTTTTTTACTCAAGTAAAATCAACCACTTTAAATTAAATCAACCATGCAACAGGAGTAAACGTCACTAAAATTGAAAATATTTTCAAGGAGAACAATAAATATAAGTACAAAAAATTGATAAGGCTTTTAAATTACAAGAAATGAAAAGTAGTTAGTAATAATTTGTTTAAAATATATTGGGAATCCGGGTTTAGTTTAGTAAAAATATTTACTTTAGAAATAAAATAAAAGTTAAAATTCTATTTCTATGTTGAAAATATCAATTAAAATTTTAATTATTTATTTATAAACAAATTTCTATTTCTCTAAAATCATTTCTAACTTCTATTTAAGATTTTGGATTTATTTTTTTTATCATTTTCTGATCAATGTGGTAGAGTAAAGGTTACAGTTTTAATATTTTAATAGTTAAGTTAAAGTTTGGATTCTCACAAGTTTTGTAACATAAGGAAATGATGTTTCGTCCAAACCATTTTTTGGTTTTGATGTTTTGTTATTTTGGGTGTTTATTTTTTTAAGTATTTAGAACTTTTAAAAGTAAATTTTCTGATTCTATTTAATCTTTAGATGTAGGGTAACTTTATCAATTTCTTTATCTTGTTCTTTATAGTGAAAAATTCTTCCATTGCATGATTATAATTTGAACCTTTGAAACTAGATTTTCCTCTATCCTATATTTGCATTTGGTGGTGTTGTTCCATAATTACCTACAACCCTTTTTTTTTTTGTTGTTGTTGAATGTTTACTAATGTAATTGAAGTTAGAAGATGATGTCAACTTGTAATTTTTGCTTTAATACTAAATACATAATTGATAAACAATATATTAAATGTATCGTATTTATACTCTTTAAACATAATTTTACTTTAATAAATCTAACTTAAATGCCTTAATTACATTAATATGTAATTAATGCTTAAATATCTAATTGTTTATCTAATTATAATTATATTAGTGAATGCAAATATTAATGATCTTAGTTTATACCTATACTTACTTTTTTACAACAAATTGCACAATAAATTATACTATTAATTTCTATAATAATTAATTTTACAATTATATATAAATTTATTTTCAATTAGTTAATGCCATAATTTTTATAATAGAAGTATTTGAAAATTAAACTCTTGCTTTATTTATATAGTTTATGTAAAGAACCGTATAATAGAAATTATTGTTTAGTAAACATTTTTAACACAAGGTATGAAATAAAATAAAGCATTTTTGTTTTCATTATTTGACAAACGCAGTAGAAATAATAAAAAGAGCTATAATAGTAAGATAATGTGGATGTGGCTGGCATGTTCCTCTTACATTCTCCAATGCCGTTTTGGTCTACCTTGTCTTTATCTCGTTGTCTTAATGAAAGTTATCTTCAATTAACCATCTTATTAAATTATTCTCCAAATGCATACAGTATACCTTAAATTCTGAAAATTTTATAGTTTATACTACTAATATTTTTGAATTTACGAAAATATCAGTAATGCAATGTTATTAAGTAATAACAGTATCAGATAACACTTAGACTGTACATTAATATATATATATAATTAAAGCTCAGAGAGAATAAATAATTTTATTTATATAAAAGAATTATTTGAATATTCAAGTTATATTTTAAATTTATAATATATGTTCAAATTATAATACACTATTACTTGTTATTTTTTATGAATTAAAAAAAATACAAACTGCAAAAAATAAATATATAAATAAGTTATATTCAACCTTAAACTCTTCCAACACAATTAAACCTAATTTGAGTTAATTTTTTTTATAATGGATCTAATTAGACTTGGATAATAAGTTTATGAATTGTTAACTTGATAAACAATAAGAATATAATTTATTTAATATTTTTTATAAAATATAATGTTGTGTATTATTATATAAATATTATTTATGTATGAGTTATAAACATTATTTTTTTTATATTTGAAATCACAACTAGGTTGACACATTAAATTTCAACAATTTTATATGAAATAAAACATAAAATAAATAAATATGGAAAGACTAAGCCAAGATTCATGTTAATAAAACAAAAAAACTCCTAACAACCATCTAAACAAAATAAAACATAAATAAACAAAATAAAACATAAAGAATTTAAACCTATTATAAAAATATTATGGAAAAATTCAACCAAATATTATAAGATAAACTATCATAACAAAGCCTATTAGCAATTTCAAGTGAGATAAGCTTATTCACACAATGATTGCTTTCTTTAAAATATGAGTAACTTCGGAGAAAATATCGAGGAGTACAAACTTTGATACAAGGATCAAGTTCCATCACAAACCATTAAATCAAGGGGAGAAACACCAGAAGGACAAGCAAGGATGAGAATTGAGCCAGACTCACACAAGGGAATGACACCACCTTTAACCTAAAACCTTAAAACATTGGGTTTGTGGATCTTCTTTCTTATATGTTGCTTAACTTTCTCATATTACTCAATATGCGACTTAGAGTCACATTTGGATATCTAACACCATATATATACAGAAGAGAAGGTAAGACAAACCAAGTTCGAGTGACTCTGAAGCCACAAATGTCTATAACCAGCTTCAATAGCATACTCAATGATTAAGATAACACTCGTAAACTCAGTATAGAGAGAAGACTGCACACCTAGGATCGAAGAGATATCTCTAATATACTTACTCATACTACCCCTAAAGATCCTAACGAAAACAACAATCTCATGGGAGTCCCTAGTTACATTATTACTAATTAGTTTGATCAATTTAGTAAAAGAAAACTTCTATTCAAATTGTAGATATTAATTGACCTTTCCTACTCTAATGCTGATCTATAGAATTATAAACATGATTATATTTTATAAAATATTTAAAAATATATTATTTTACAATATATATTTTTTTAAATATGATAATTTTTAAATTATTCAACTTAACTTAATTATAATTCCGTTGATTTTGATTCAAGTAAAAAAGAAAGTTAAATTCAATTCTTAGTTGACATCGGTAAAAAGAATTACATTGAATTCGATCCAATTAAAACTACTTACGTCTTGAAAATTATTGTGAGAAAACTAAAAATTACTAGTTGTAAGTTAATAAAATCAAATTTCATAACCTTTGTTTTTAATTTTTTGGAAAATCCATCACATAAGCTGACATCTCTTCATAACATTTTAGTCTTGTATGGATTCATGTACACCTTGGTTTGGTGCTTCATATAAGGAGGTTTATACATGTGCACTTAGTATTATTGATAGGTTTCGTAAAAGTTTGCACTACTTAAAAAAATAATAATTTGATTAATAGAACTTTAAGAAAATGTTATGGAACGTTTCATTAAAGAATTAAAATACAAAAAAAAGATCAGTTACCAAGAAAATATAAAAAACATAAAATAAGAGAAATGATATAGAAAAACACGGAAAATTTATATTTGTTCAATTTTTTAAAATTTACTTTAACTCTTATTAATTTAATGTTTATATGACTTAAAAATGAAGAATGCTATTTAAAATGATTAAATTAATGAAAAATATTTTATACTAAAATAATTGGATTATTATTAAATGTTGAATTCTGTTAAGTAATGTATTTATTACTTTATGTAAATAATATAATTACATATAGCTTACTTTTCTAAATTTTATTATTAATATAAGATTTAAAAAATTTAAAAGTTATCTTTGGAGACAAAAAATTATGTTAAAAATAGCTTATATTACACACTACCCAAACTTAATGAAGTGAGATTTAAAAGCAATATATTAAAACTGAATTATAAGTATCTAAGTAAATATATATTTTTTAAAAAAAAAGTATAGTAGTAAAAATAAATTAATAATCTGAAAGGTAAAAAAAAATTAAAAAGAAAAAAATCACTATTCATAGTGTATTAGAAATTAAAAATAAATATATACAATTATCTTATTTATGTGAAATAATATACATTAATCAATTCAAACGTAAAATAATTTAATTATCTTAATTCAAACTATTATTTATCATAATTAATATATTTTTTAGGAATAATTTCAATACTAACTAATGATATGGGTTCAAAATATTAAAAAAAATGTCAAGACCTAAAATAACAACATGTTTATACATATTAAAAATTATATTCAGAGAAACTTAAAAAATATTTAAGTAATTTTTCAACTCGCTTTTATTAATTAAAAGTTATAAAAACGTAAATGGAACTATTAAATAAAAAACTAATAAATTTTAACTAAAAATAATAAACACGTTAAAAAATGTGTTACTTTCATCTTACTTTTAGTAATTATGCAGTATTGAAAAATAACTTTTATCTCTTTGTTTCTTATTTAGAGGGAGTAGGTGTCTTGTTATCTTAATTCATTTGCAATGTGCCAACATTCGATTTCAACTTTCAAGACTCTCTTTGTCTCTTTGAGCTCAGAAAAGTTACTGTGTACTGGAAAATGGGTTCCTCATTGGCCTAATTTGGGCCCCATTTGAGTTTAAAGCTTCATTTTTTATTTCTGATACGTAATTTTTTTCACTGTGATTGTGTACAAGAATGAAAAGTGCTTCTTCTTAGTAATCTCCCTCTTGCAGCTAAGTCACACATGGCTCCAAACTCTTCCCAGTTTCAGTTTTCATTGTCAAGTTCATCTCTTGCTCCCTTGTGAGTTTTTGTGTCTGGGAATGGCTAAGCTTTTGGGATGAGAATGGTAGTTGGTGGCTTCTTGAATTTCTGAGCTTTTGACTCTTCCCCTTCAGGTACCAAACCTTTCCTTTTTCTACCCCACTTGGATCTTTTCAGATTTTCTCCTCACCCCTACAAATTTGTCTTCACTCTTTACCTAATATTCTTAGAAATTTTGTGTCTTGTGTTCTTTATCACTTCACCTCTGAACAGCACTCTGAGCTTTGAAAACAGAAAACCTCAATCTTTAATCTTATCTTAGCTTCCATCTTCCCATTTGTTTGTGATAATTGCTGAGATGGAGTTCAATGTCTTTCAGATGTAAATGAGAGTTGGGGTTTAGGATTGATTGTTGTATCTCTTAATTTGCCCCTCTAAGCATATCTAGATATGCTTGGACAAGGGAATTGTCTCCTTAGATCACCATTTTTGCTATGTATACTCATTGGCCTCTTGATGCATTCTGTTGTGGGAGCTGAGATTCCCTTGGGTTCAAAACTTTCTGTGGCTGACAATGATTATTGGGTTTCCTCCAATGGTGATTTTGCAATTGGATTCTTCAACCTTTCAGATCAACCTAACCAGTTTAGTGTTGGAATTAGATTCAATTCCAGGTCTATACCATATAGCCGACAAACTATGGTTTGGGTTGCTGGGGGTGATGTCACAGTGGGTAACGAGTCCTACTTTGAACTCACTCAAGAAGGGGAACTGGTCCTGTTTGATTCCTTGCATGAAGCTTCTGTTTGGACCACCGAAACGGTTAACCGATCTGTTGCTTCAGCTTCACTTCTTGACAATGGAAATCTTGTTCTTATGGACAAAGAGCAACACATCCTTTGGCAAAGTTTTGAGACTCCATCTGATACACTTCTCCCTGGACAAAGTTTATTTGCTAATAAAATGCTTCGTGCTGCACCTGCAAGCAAGAATAGCAAGTCCAGTTACTACAGTCTTCACATGAATGCTTCTGGGCATTTGGAGCTGCATTGGGAAAGTGATGTTATCTACTGGACAAGTGAAAACCCTTCTTCTGCTTCGAATCTCAGTGCCTTCCTTACAACCAGTGGAGCTCTAGAACTTCGAGACCGGAGCTCGAAACCTGTTTGGTCTGCATTTGGAGAGGATCACAATGATTCTGTGAGTTACAGATATCTTCGGCTTGATGTGGATGGAAATCTTCGCTTATATTCGTGGGTTGAAAGCTTGGGATTGTGGAGATCTGTCTGGCAAGCTGTTGAGAATCAGTGCAAGGTCTTTGCAACTTGTGGTCAACTTGGTGTCTGTGTCTTCAATGCCTCAGGTTCTGCTGAATGCAAATGCCCGTTTGAGGTAACTGGGGGTAACAAATGTTTGTTTCCATTTGAACGAGAGTGTGCTTCTGGCACCAATATGATAGCATACAAGGACACATATTTATATGCATTCTACCCTCCTGATAATTCTGTTATCACAAGTAATTTGCAGCATTGTGAACAGTTGTGTCTGAATGATTCACAGTGTACAGCTGCTACTTTTTCCAATGAGGGAACTCCACAATGCTCAATAAAGAAAACTGGGTATGTCACTGGCTATTCAGATCCATCTGTGAGCTCAATATCATTTGTTAAGAGATGTTCAGGTCCATTTGCTGTAAATCCAACCCTCACAAAATCTCCTCCTTCTGAACCACCTCCTGCTCCTCCTCTCTGTGTTCCTTGCCTAATGGGGGCTGCAACAGGCACATTTTTCATCATTGTTATTCTCCAGTTGGGAATTGTGTTCTACATCTACAGAAGAAAAAACTCTACCAGGCAAAAGGCCACTTTAGGTTTCGCAGGCACAAACTCAAAGGGTTTAATTGCGTTGTCCTTCTCAGAAATCAAGAGCCTCACAGGGGATTTCAAGAATCAAATTGGGCCAAAGGTGTTCAAGGGTTTGCTACCAAACAACCACCCCATTGCACTTAAAAACCTGAACGCTACCTTGGAAGAAAGGAAGTTCCGAAGTGCTGTTATGAAGATGGGAAGCATCCACCACAAGAACCTTGTGAAACTGGAGGGTTATTGTTGTGAGTTTGATCACAGGTTTTTGGTGTATGAATATTGCAAAAAGGGTTCCCTGGACAAGTACATAGATGATCCTGCTCTTTGCAAGATGCTAACATGGAGAAAGAGAGTTGAAATATGCTCAAGTGTGGCAAAAGCCATATGTTATTTGCACTCCGGGTGCAGGGAGTTCATAAGCCATGGAAATTTGAAATGTGAAAACGTTATGTTGGATAAAAACTTGGAGGCCAAGGTGAGTGAGTTTGGGTTTGCTATTGCAGATGGGAAGGCAACATATTGTGGCTTTTCAGCTGAGAAGGATATAGAGGATTTTGGCAAGGTAGTTTTAGCCTTGTTAACAGGGTGTGGTGATCATGAACACGTTGAACTTTGTGAGTGGGCGTATAAAGAATGGATGGAAGAGAGGGTGGTGAATGTGGTTGATAGAAGAATGGAAGGGGGCTACAATTCAGAGGAACTGGAGCGTGTGTTGAGAATTGCATTTTGGTGCCTTCAAATGGATGAACGCAGGAGACCTTCAATGGGGGAGGTAGTGAGAGTACTTGATGGTACATTGAGTGTTGATATTCCACCACCTCCTTTTGCCTTTCAGAGGCCCTTGCAGGTACATGATTCAGAAGAAAATGTTTCAGAGTTGGAAGTGTAGATGGTAGCTGCAATTTTAGGAACTTTCATTTGTTTTACTTGTTAGCTTTGCCTTTATATTTGATGTGTATAGTAGGACTGGACTAACTTCTAGATGAGACAAGAAACTATGTTCATTGTTTTTTGTCCCTTAACCATTTAATGGTAGTTGAACTGGGAAGACAATGTTGTTCATTTCATATCTGCAGCATCTGTCTTAGGTTGTTTCCCTACTTGGAGACACACTACTTCAGAATATGTGTCAACATTGCTGTTTGTTGTAACTTAAGAGGACAAGGTAGGCTAATTAGAAGTTCAGTTTTACTTAGTCTGGTTGTTTTCAATAGCTATACACTTCACTAAAATTGATCAATTGGGTTATGTGAGAAAGGTTAGTTATTCACAAAATTAATGAATATTTCGCTAATTTAACTAACAAAATTGCTGTTTTACAAAGCACACAATTGGCTGCTACAATGTTGCCAAATCAAAGGATCATATTTTTGCATTCTATAAATTCTTTTACTCATTCTTTCATTCTTAAATGAATATTCTATGGTGTAAAAATTACATTCTAAAGTATCCATTCTGCAAGTAAAGGGAGGGACCAAGTTTTATAGAACAAAAATGTTGGAGTTAGAGATGGCAAAATAAGTTTGATCCCATTAACTAGTTTAAATAATCTATAATTAGGTTGAGAAATTAGTATCTCCAATTGGGAAAAAAAAAAAAACATATTTAGCTCGTGGGTTGAATGGAGATTGGCCGGATTGATCAGTATGTTCTTGCTTTAGTCTGTTGTTAAAAATAATAATTAGTAATATATTTTTAAAGCATATAAATTCATTAGAATTTATGTATAAAATTATTATTTTTTGAAAGTTAAATTTATACATATATATATATATATATATATATATATATATATATATATTTTTTTTTTTTTTTTTTTTTTTTCTTTTCTTTTATATAAGGTCGAATGTCGTATTGATCCCACGTTTTCACAACTGATTGGATTAGGGATGACAAGGGATACTCGCAAATACAAATAGTAATTATTTGTTACTCATCTTGTAAAAAAAAAATCCACGAATAAAATATTATTATATATGTATTTATATAATAATTAAAACATTTTGTATAAATTAAAAATTAATATCTATTAGAAATACTTCCAATGGATTTAAAAACCCTTGACCCTTGTTTGTAGGACCAGCCCTTCCCACAGTTTTAAAAGGCCGAAACAACAAGATAAGGCTTTCACTGAAAAAGTCGTGTGGGTGAAAAACTTCGAAGTTCAACTCACAGAATGTGCTTTCTTTGGTTTATTAAAATTATTATTATTATTTACTTCTTTTAAAGTGTGAATGGCTGAAAGTTAATTGTAGTTTAAGTTGGATTACTTAATATAGAAGCTTTCAAACAAAAAAGTATTTTAGTTTATTCCGTAATTAAAATTAAATTTAAAAAAACTTTACTGTTTAAAGAACCTAATAAAAAAAATGTTTAAAAGCAATGAATGGTGTTCACATTGGTACCCGGCCCAATAAGACTTATCAACAAAAGAGATACTTTTGAATTGTCGGCTTTAAAAGATACAGCGGGCGTTTGCTTTGTGGTTTTATATTTTTTGAAATGTAATTCAAGAAAAAATGTATGATTGCAAAATTATTCTTAGGTAGGTCTAAAACTATGGTTTGTTAGTTTTGTTACATTTTTAGGAGTAATTTATAAATTCTAATTTAATTAAAATAAAAAACCAAAAGAATTATGGAGGTTACAAGATGACTTTCATCATTTCCATCTGAATATAACTTATTTTCTATTCTTTGATGAAAATTTGCGCCAATGATTATTTATATAGCTTTAAAGTTGATATTGTTTATTGAATAATTAATTTTTTAGGTTAAGTTTGACCTAAAATTTAACATAAATATAATATGTTAATTTCTAACAAAGCATTTTCTATCCTAAGCACCAAAAAAATATTTTTATCTAATTTTTATATCATTAAAAGTATTTAATTTATGTAAGAAAATAATGCAAGAAAGTGAAAAGGAAAAAATATTTCCTTTTCCATGTCAATTTAGAGGGACACCATGCTTACTTTGGAATTGTACATGAAAAAAATGAAATCATTCAATGTTTTGAATTCAATAAACTCTTTTATATGTATATTGTTTCCTTGGTGATTATTTTACCGTTTTATTGTTTTGAAAAAAGCGTTTTGGTGGTTCAGGGCATAAGATATTCATAAATTACAATTAACATAAAGTCTTAAGCAATTTGAATTTTTTTTATATATTTGAACAAGTTCATCAATCAAGATCAAAGAATTAGAGTGATAAAAAAAACTTTGAATATGAATATGAATCTGGATAATTTATTCTATTTTTTCAGAACCTGTTTGGTTGATTTTGGAGAATGTTTAGAATACTTATTTTCAAGATAGAGAATATTTTGGAAAAATATTGCAAAAAACTAAAAGGGTTATATTAAAACAAAACAGAGATTTAAGGAGCACTTGCTTAGTTTTGGAGAATGTTAATGTGTTTGACCCAAACAATAAAAAGAGAATGATATTGTGGTGTAGGATATTGGCTAAAAAGGAGAATTGATCCTTTTGTAAAGTACTTACTAAAACTAAGTTTGATGGTCAACATATTAGTATGATGATTACTTGCCATCATTGTGACATTGTTACTAATCTCTTAATGACAAAAGGTAAATTTAACTTTGCATAATTTATATGTATGTGTCTTAACCTAGTTTCACTTTGATATTTTCCTTTTAAAAGCCAAATGTCCTTATCACTTTGCATATATTTATGCATTATGATCGCGATTATATAAAATGATCTTGTAGTAAAAGTTAATTTAGACTTCAAAGAAATCTTTAGTGGAATCCTAGGTGCTTCGATATTATCACTAATGATTAACGTTAAGTTTGTCTACTTAGCGTTCAATTGGTCGTGTGATTTTATTTTACATCTAGTTAAAACTAAACAAACTAATTGTATACAATTTTTCAGTAGTTAATATAATTATTGGTGAAATAATATTAAAAATGTCAATAATAAATAATCCATTTCAACGTTACAAAAATAAATCTCACAGTAAAGTTTATTATAATTGTTACTATCTCTATAATATTATTTATTAGATAGAGTTAATTTTAAATAATTTTATGATATTATTAATTATTTATCAATATATAATAGTATCAATCTCACATTTACTTGTTTTTAAGGATGTGCCAAATCTCAGTTAAAATATCTAAATTAATTTTTAATTTTTATTAAATATTGTATCAACATATTTGATACATTTATAGAATAAAATTTACTTCAAACTCCAGTTATGTTAAAACTTATAATGAATTAATTTTTTTCAACTCAGTTTATTTTAATTAATCTTAATTTCTTAATTGAAATATAAACACTCACTTAACTACTTACAAAACAATTTTTAAGTATATTTGTCAACATTGTTAATCATATTTATTTACTAAGCTGGTAGAATTTCTAATCACTCTTTTCTTTTTCCTTTTTGATTTTTTTTCATGGAGTTCTACATGTAGCTTCTCTAAGAGTGTAAACTTCAGCTTCTTAAATGAAATACAACTCACTGTTTAGATACAAGGGGTCCCTTCAATGTTATTTTAACAGTGATGATTAGAGATTTTTAGAATCTATGTTCTCGACAATATTTATTGAAATATATATTTGGGCAGCGGAATTTTGGAAAGCCAGTGATTTTTTTAACACTTTAGAGGAATCCTAGGGATGATTATAAGCAACTAGATATTTTTTTATAAATAGTTTTTTTTATAAATGAAAATTAAACTCTTTGTTTATAAAAATAAGGAAGGTCATTTTATTAGTAATGTAAAGAAGCTAAAAATTAAGAGAGACTAATGTCACATTATAAAAATAAATAAATATCATTATTAACATAATGAATTTCTATTTAAAATGTGAGGTCATTTATTAAAATATAAGGAAAATAATAATTTTATTAAATTGAAGAAAAAGCGTCAGTGTTATTTTATATAATCTAAAGGAAGATAAATATAATTTTCCCTTCATTTTATCTTTTGTTGTCAATTTTTTTTTTCATTGCAGCGTCTTTTAATTAACTTTATCAAAGACTAATTCTATTTGAATATAATGTGATTGCAATTACTTTAGACGAATATTTACATACATGAGAATCAACGGTAAACTTTCCATTACATGAACTATCTTTGAATGCATGCTATCTTAAATTATGTGTTGTGGATATGAAAGTGTGGTTTCTTTTATTTTAAATAAATCTAAAAACCTTATAAGCAACCACTTATACTAACCTTTAAAATATTTAAAATCATAGGAATCATTTAAGAAAAGTCAAAAACAATTGAAATGAAAATTAAAAAAACAGTATTTTTCCATGGACCCCTATTAACTTTAAGTGTTTTAAACTTGAACCTCATGTACGTAGAACTTGACCAACTTTTTCATAGAAAGTGGTTTCTCTTGATGCTACTTTAATGGCAATGATTAGGGATTTTAAAACCATGTGTTTCATTTCATGTGTAATTTCACAGCACTATTTTATCAAATGCTGATACCTAAGACGTTCTCTACGAATTGTGCATGTGTATACTCTTTTAAAATCTTCAATACATTTTTAATTAATGGCTTTGTAAATACTTGTACGTATATACAAATATCATGCACCCAATTTGAGTTAGGTTTTTTGCTTTTGTTGCTTTTTCCTTAGTTTCTCACCCACACTTGTTTGAGGTGCTTGTCCTTTTTTGTTTAGGGCCATGCTAATTGTTTGAACTTGGAATTCATTAACTATAATTTTGCATCAGCAAGAAATCTCAACCAACCCACCATAAGCAAAAGTAATAATATATGATTGTATATACATTATTAGGTTTGTGGGTGGAAGAAGATCATAACTTTGGATGGTAAAATACGTGATCTAATACACCATATATAGAGACAATCACTGGGTTCCAACAAGTCACGATTACTTAACCAAATTTTAATCCATTTGGTCCTTAATTTGTGCAAACCATGGAATAAACAAATTCGTAGAATCATCATCTTTATCCCTATTTTCTCTTACCCTGATTTTTATGCTTATTTTATACCCTCTTTGTGTCTCTTACTTTTCTTTGTTATATCACTCATTACATCATTCTCCAATTTTTTATATTCTCTCTCATATCTAATAAATAAATAATTATATATACATATATATTGAAATAGTTACTTAGTAGCATTGAAGAGGGCTAGTTTTATTTAAAAAATAAACATTTTTTTTTAAATTCTTCTTTAAAACTTGATATAAAAAAAAATAAGAGATTCAAAAAGTTCATTTCATATTTTTCTGAGTCTCAGTAAAACTAGTTGAGCATGTTTATATTTGAAACCAATACACAAAACATTTCTCTTTTCTTATATTTAAGATCCAAAAGGGTATATTTTTTACAAATTATCTTCATGACGAAATATTTAACAATTCTACCACTATTTTTTGATAAAAAATTCGATTAACTATCTTTAAATGATTTTTTTTTTCTTTTCATTCATGACATTCAAACTTAAAATTTTACTTAAGATAATCGAATTCAATCGAAAAAAGAGAGAGTATATATATAAAAGGAATGTGTTTTTTTTTTTATAAAAAGTTGTACTGTTTAATTGAAAATGAAAAAGAAGAAAAATGAAAATACAACCATAAAGATGATATCTTTTTCATTAGCTCTTCTCCCACTTTTGGTTTTAAAAAATAGGAGTAAAATGGGGCTACCTTATAAAACCTGGATCATAAAGTTTAGGTTTAACTTGAAAAGCTTTGGAAGAAACGCGTAGAGTTAGATACAGGTGTTTACTGGGACCGGCTACATTCATCATCAAATATTGCTCAAAAAGTTTAATTTCTTTCACTTTTCTTTTAGAAAAAAAAAATTATTCTCAGCTCAATTTGTGGCAATTAAGTGGGGTGGATTCTCATCTCAATATTATATATATAAGAAAAGTATAAAAAAATAGGGATTAGTATCAATAAAGTAAAAATAAAGAAATAAAATAGCAAGGAAATTCGAAACAAAAAATAAAGATAAATATTTTATAGAAAATTAATTAATATAGCTTGGTCTGACTCATTTGGATTAGCTCATTTGATCCATGGATTACGGAAGTTAAATCAATTCAACCTGAAAGCAAGTGAGTAACATTTTCTTATTTCTTTAGCCTGTGTGTTAAGTTGGGTTGCTGTGCTATTAGGGTTAAACTTTAACACCTTTATGTAGAATAAAATTTTATAATAAATATTAGAAACCTTTTATAGATTTTCTTTTTCAAAAATAATTTTCTTATTATGGATTAAAATTTAGTTGAATTTATCAAATTGTGTTCGTATATTCTTTCCTTAACGAGTGTCTAACAAATATAACTTTTGTATTAAAATATATCAGATTGTGCAAGTCTTACTTTCTATTGAATGAGTTTCAGATGATTTTGAACTGATAGTAAAATATGTACTAAAAAGAGTGTGACGAATAATATATTCTTAACACTTTAACTTTTATTTAGTATACAGAAAGGTATAAACATTACTTAGAGAGGGAGAAAATATGAAAGGATTTAAACAGTAGATGTGATAAAAGGTGATAATCATAAAACCATGTTGTAAAAAAATAAGCTGTAAAAATTTAATGTATCAATAATATAAAACTTTTATTAATCTGTGTTAATCTAAGTGGCAGTAGGTTGCTGCTGTGGCACTGTTTTTCTTTCTTTATTTTTGCAGTTATATGATGTCAGCTCCGTAACTTTTCAACCATGAAGAATCTTTGATGTTAATTTAAAACTCAGAAGATAAATTGTGCTGACCTTATAGGATTTCTCTACCCTACAAAAGGGTCTTTTCCTTTGTGCCCCCGTTTTCATATACAATCTGAACTTTTCAACTAATCTTTGTGCAGTTGTTTAAGGAGAGGACCCTTTGACATTAAGATTTAGCTTAAGTTACATGGCTCCAGCTTCTTCAAGAACACTAATCAAGTGTAAGAAAGTTGAGGAAAGAAAAAAATCAATGGCAAGGTCTTATGCTACTCCTACTTCTTCTTCTTCTTCTTATTCAGGTACCAAAGAAATAAAGGGTGAGGATGATCATTATGAGGAAGATATTTGTTCTACACCAAAGGGTAAAAGGTTCAGAATACCAGAAGTCTCAACATGTCCACCAGCTCCTAAGAAGAGAAGAGTAGCCATCACATGCTCCACCAAGAAATCACCAATAGCATTTTTCGCTTCACCAGATATAGAGATCTTTTTCTTTTCAGCAGTTAAAAGCGTAGCAGCTTCAAGTTTTCCCCCAAGTGGAGTTTGAACTTCAGTTTCTGATGACCCTTTTCAAGTGACAGGGTTTATGACTAGTTTGTAGTATGCAGATGCAGAATATTACACATAATACTTCTAATGGATTCGGCTTTTTGCTGTATCTTGTTAATCTAGCTTAGTAGAGCATGAAACTCATCTCATAACCATTTGTATGTTTGTATATTTGGTTTATCTGTCATCTTTGTCCTTCTTGTTAGGGTCTGATTTCCATAGGTATGTGATGAATATGTATACATAATTTGCTTTGATCAATATGTTGACTGAAACCGGCTCTTCAACATTGTGATTTGATGAATATACATAATTTGCTTGATCAAAATGTTGATTGATACACACCATTCTTAATGATTAATGTTTTGATTTTATGAGCTATTTGTTAATTTTCATCTGCTATATCTCTCTCTTGCTTTAATGTTACCTGGATAGAGTTTACTCCACACAACACGTAGAGAAAGGAGAGGGAAGAAAAGTAACTTTTTGAAATGAAGGTTAATAAGCTTTTGAATCTTCCCTCTTCTACTCCGTTTTTCAATTTTTCTTTTTCATCCTTGTCTTTTTTCACTCATACTGATCAAAATGTATTTCCACTGACTCATGCAACTATTTAAATTTACTTTATTTTCAATCTTTCTTAGTTTAGGAAAAAAGTGAAGACAAAATATGTTGGAATGTGTTATTGTTTTTTGAATTATTATTTTAAATTCATTATTGACAGGAACATATATAGTTAGAATCGAGAGAAGTAACACATGATATAATTTAAATGGTTGATGCTAGTTCTTTAAATTTTTTAATTTTAATTATTGTCTACTTCACTGAACTGTTAAGATTAAATTTTCATATATATCTCTCTCGGACAAACATTTTGGGACTATTGATAATGATTGGATCTCACATTTTTTTTTTAATTTTAATTATAATGCAAATCCTTCATAGGGTTACGTTTCAAACGGATACATTGAATAAATTTTGAGCTAAACTAAAATAGATGGGTACAAAACAAATGATATATTAACTTTAGCATGTTTTTATTCTAAAATATTGAATAAGATTATTTTGTTCTCTCAAATATAAAATTAATTTCTAGTTCTTATAATTTACAAAATATTTGAAATCAACCCCTTTATTCTAACTTTTTTGAAACTTTACTTATGACTAAATAATTAAAAATTTATTGCATGATAAATCACTTTGATTTTGCATTTTATATCCGGAAATATCCTATTACATGTGAATTTTCTTTTAAAAATACTTATTTGGAAGGCCAGAAAGGTAATTTAGAAAAAAAAAACATTGTAGGATTAAAAATATTTAATATTCCTAATTCATTTAATAAAGCACACTCAAATCCATTTTTATAGATGAATATTCAACCCTTCCATCTTTTATCATATAAAGTTCAATCTTAGATTCAAACATGTAGTATAGATTCATCTTTTTTGTTTTCTGAAAATAAATACAAGACTTGTGCTTACCCAATAAACATTCCATTATTTGACTTACGATTTATTCATCCAATAATAAATAGTGATCATAATTTTCTCTTATTTTTTTCATCATAATTAGTTATCTCTTTATATTTGTATTTCTCCTTCTATCTTTTGTATTTACCCCATTCGAAATGAGGTTAATGAGATTGAACAGTAAGTAAAGAAAGAGAAAGAGATTGAGTTAGCACGCAGCTATGCAAAAGAAAGATGATATGAGTGATAAACTAAGATTTCGGCTATGATTATCATTGCTGTCAATCTTATCACGTACATGATTCCAAAGGGAACAGCAAAAGAAAAATAAATAAATAAGGCAAAGCAATCTCTGCGGCTACAAAACGAGAATCCAAAGACAATGGATAGCTTCGTGATGGAATATGCAAAGCAAAAAAGTTGGGTATGTGCATGGAATTGTTTAGGGTTAATTATTGAAAGAAGGATGAGAAGAGAAAGAAGACATGAAGAAGAGAGAGAAAGAGAGAAAAAGAGGCACATGGATGAGAAGAATCCGATGAAGCAGCTCGTGTGGATGCTGATAATTTTAATTTAGGTTTCTACGTATGGACACATATAATGGGGAATCTCCAGAAACTCCTCGTGAAAATTTTAATTCTTAGCTTGTTTTGCTTTATGGCCAAGAGCAAAATCGCAGTTATAAATTTGGTGTCGGCGCTAGGGACACGAAGTTTTTGTGCATATGTGACGTTGTTCTTTCATGGGCAATGGTCGTTTTACAAGTGCTTCCTGTGTTCTTTTTTTTATTAGCCACATTTTAAATTGAGTAGAATAAAGTATTTCAATAAAAATTTTCACAACTTTTATTTTTATTTTTTTCAAATTTAATATAACAATTTTATGCAGTTTAGGAACTATCGAGTGATGTTTTACCCAATAATATAATCAGATTCAACTTCCAACTTTACTTCCCTGATGGAGTGTAAATTGATGTTTTAAGAGATAAAATTATTGTAAATTCTCTTGTTAAAATTGATTTAGAATATAAGAATACAATAAATGACATTATAAGCAAACCAAACAAATATAAATAAACTTAAAATAAAGAAAGAAAAAAATAAACTGATTTGATTTTACGTAAATCTATGTATAATTTTAATTATCACGATCTAATAAGATTATTTTACTATTTTGAAAGTTATATTATAACACTGGAGTGAAATAATTATTTAAAGACATTACTCTGCTGTTTTTGGAATGAAAATAAATAATATGACGACAATAAATAATATGACATAAATATTAAGTTAGATTAACTAATAAGAAACATAGAAATAAAAAAATTATCCATATTCCCCTTAATAGGAAAGTATATTCATCATTGAGTAGGAAAGTGTATTCTTCCCATTGACAATTTTATCAATTACAAAAAGAAACACTAATGAGATTGTTTTATTTTTTTCAAGTGTTAAAATTTTTTAAACTCGGTATCCAGAACATATTATATATCAATACCTAACGATATATTCCAAAACTTAGTTTTCAAAGAAAATAAAATGTGATGTATAATTTAAAAAAAAAAAAAGAGACACAAAAAAGTAATACCCAATGTCATCTAGAGATTCATTATATTAGGTAGCCAGTTACTTTTTGGGGGTGTGTTGTATAGAAATTAAAATACCCTTGAAAGGCTTGGCTTTTTGGTTTAATAAGAACCATAGGCTAAAATGGGCTTTGTGATAAATAGATACAGTCCTCCTATTTACAGTCCCTTTTTCTCCTACTTACACTACCCTTTCATTTCTTTTATTTTAAACATATATTGTTCTGCTTCTTTATCTCGTGAGTTTTTTTATATTTTTAATCTTATAAAATCTATAAATTTATTATATTATATTATAAATTTTGAATTAAAAATAATATTAATTTTTCAAATCTGACTCATCTTATTATTAGGAGATTGTGGAGTGAATTTATCCAATACAAATATCATTACAAATTCAAGAATCAGGACAATTATAGGGTAAAACATATCATAGCAATTTTACTGAAATTTTGAGTATATTATACGGTTCTCTTCCTAGGATGATGAAAATTCATAATGATTGAAAAAAAGATGTTCTGCGACTCTTGTTTAAAAATTTGTTTGCTTACTCAGGTATTGCCAAATATGACTTCAATAGAAGACCTCAATACCCTTTCATACAATTTTTGTCATTTGGTTGTAATGGCTAATGATGATCTCAAAGTAAAGACATGCATATTCTCCACGTGTAATTTATTTTTAGTAACATTTTTATATCTCTAATCAACATGTCCTATAGACAGATATTATTTTTAAATAGACCTGACAGAATTATATTTTTTAAGGATACTTGAATGCATATAATAAATTTTATAGGACTTATGTTAAATAAGTTGTATTTAATTTTTTTCATTTCATTTTTGTAAAGAATAATTGTAAAACTATTTAAATAGTTCATTTTATATGTAGTGTTATGTTCATTGTTTTATTTATAGGAGACATTATTTGTGATAGCACTAATTTTCGATATGTAATGATTATAAAAGTGTAATTTATTTCTTTCAACAAAATATTCTTTGTATTCTTGTAAATATTTTCAATTTAAAATATTTAAATGATTATTGATTAAAATATAAACTAAGTCCCCCAACATGCCAAAAATTGTTTCAAAGTTTATTTTTTAGAAAAACTGAAAGATATTAACAATTTGCTTTTATGTAAATATATGTTTCAAAAATTGATTAATTTTTGATTGTGTTACTTTTTTGTAGCTTATTGTTTGTCAATTTTTTATTAATATTTTATTCTTCTAAATTAATATTATTATTTGTAGTTTTTATATTAATATACTACAAGAAATTCATTTATTTATTTTTATTTCTCGTAAATTGTTTTCTTAAAAGAATTATGAAAACAAATTTGATATTATTAAAGTGCATATTTTGGTGAGTAGCATGTGAAGTGTAGAACCCACAAGAACACTGGTCACAGATGTGAGTTGTGAAAGCATGTACTATACCAAGCACCCCATACCAGAAGTTGGCAGAGATGCAACAGAGAAGGACAATTCTGACTTTTCACTTTCCAACTTGCTTCCAGAAGCGCTTCTTGGGTCCCCCAAACGCTGTGGGGAGAAGGCAAGTTGCACCCTCTCACCACCTTTCTCACTTTCACCTTTTCACGTGAACCGTAATGCCTTCTAACACTTTTTCTAATACATATATATATATTTTTAAATAAAAATGCATTTTCCCAGCCACTTATCCTCAATTTTTGACATTAATTCACGTTTGGTTGAGAAGGAAAAACTGTATCATATGAACCAAATATAAAATTTAAATGCTATTTGTTGTTCTGTAAAATATAAGAACATAGAGGTCCACACTCTGCCAGCTCAGAATTAACTAATTTCTGTCGACCGTTAGACCCCAAAAAGAAGCTCATAACAAAAGAAAATTGATAAATAACACCAACAAATATTTTTTATTTCAAATAGTAGAAAAATAAAATAATTATATATTTAAAATATTTTTTATTTTAATTGAATAAAACATCATCTTGTTAATAATAAAATCAAACAGTAAAATTTAATAAAAAATATCTAAATTTACAAGTTACACATAAAGAAAATTTTAATTATATCATGCAAAGTAAAGAAATCAGCTTTATTTTAAAGATGTGACATTTAACATTCTCTCAGCTTTGAAGACTAACTCTTTATGTGTAAAACCATCAAAACAAATCTAATTTCTCTTTATAAAAAGATTTGCTTTTATACATGCAGTCAAAAATTGAATTCTAATGGCAGTCTTAAAATACTCAATTATTTACAGACTATGTCAGATTTCGTTCCTGGGTTACCAGATTTTATTTAATTAGTGAGTATAATATTTTCAATGAAACCTTTCGATTCATTGATCAATGTCCTAAGAACATCAATTAAGATTTAATTTGCTGATTAGTGTTAATTGCCCTACAAATTTTGTGAAGACATGCATGTGAGTATCTCTAAAGGGTAACTAGATATGGACCTCCAGTTACTGGGCAATGCTCCTCCACGTGATATGTTGAGATGCCAAATAATTTGTGTACTGATTGATTATACACAAAAAAATAAATTGTGGATTACAACCTTTGCCTTTGTTGATGATTGGAATACACTACAAAGCACATGTGAAAAAAATTGTTTCAAATGCGTCAAGTCAATTTCAACTGCCATAACGCCTAACGAACAAGACATGAAAAAACATCTCAAGAAAACGAACCTGGTGCCTCACCCTCATCCTGTGACCTATTGTTTCAAATAATTTTTATATATGAATGGAGAGAAACAGAGTTAGTTAGACCAGGTTCACCGAATGTCAAATTGGTCCATTCCCATTGTCATTCAAGCCTTCTGAAAACGAGTCCATGGCTTCAAAATTAAGCCCTCTTGTTCGTCCAGGTGCACCCCCTGTAAGAGAGGACACGTCTAACATGATCCTGTTGCAGCAAAATACAAAATCATCACTTAATCACATCAATGGTTGCTAAATAAGAAAAGGGTCAGTGACTAACTTAACTTGTTTGAGGGTAAAGTGAGTAATACAAGTCATTGATAAGAAAAGCAAGAGTTAATGTTGTGTGCACATGCATGTAGTTTGTTTTCTCATCAATGATTGTTAGGGGCAATATTAAAAGTAAATGGCAAGGCTTACAAGTTCTTTGATTCCTTTTCTAGTATTGAAGATGTGGAATTTATGATGATTTTGTCATCAATTTTTGACACTGAATGATCCCTTGGGAGATCTATCTCTTTTGGTGCTGGATTGACAAAATTAAACACACTAATTAATATCATGAAACTTTATGTGAAGCTGAGATCAAGTTTAGGAAAACTCTTACCAGACTTGGGAGGAGTGGCATATCCATCAAGTCCCAATAATTTCTGCACCAATAGGTGCTTTAAATCAAGCTTGACAGTTAAAGAAAAACGAGTTTATGTAAGGAAGTTTGCGTATGGCAACTAAGTAGTTACCTTGAGATTCTCATAACAGTCCTGAAGATTGTCATTGTATAAGATGTGATCAAATATGCCTGATGACATCCCTTGCTCAATCTCAGCCTGAGCATTTCGTAGTCGCTTTAGGACCTGTTCTTCTGTCTCTGTCCCTCTGCACAAAACATCATGGTTTGAAGTCTTTAGAGATCAGCATTGTGGGATGATTTTGAGAGTGAAAGAGCACAAGTAACAAACAATTACTCACCGGTCACGAAGACGCTTCTCCAGCTCGTTCATTGATGGGGGGCAGATAAAGATGAATATGGCTTCTAGAGAACTAGCCCTCACAGATCTTGCCCCTTGAACATCAATATCAAGAATACATCTCTGAACAAAATGTAAAAATTGAAGATTTCACTTTCTCGAGAAAAGAGTAAAGTCATATCTCAAGGAAAGTAATGTTCACAAGGTTGGTTTGGTATGATGACAAACAGAAAATTCAATCTGAATACCACCCCCATGGCAAGACCATAAAACTCTACTTTTTTTTAAAGTTCAATTTTGCTTGAGTAGATCAATCATAAGCCAATCCAATGCACGCCTTTAACATTTAAATTCTATAAAGAGGGGGAAAAAAGGCAAAAGGCTGGTATATTTGATAGAAATCATGTTCTTTTCCACATTATGTGGCGTTAAAATTTATTAATGTGCAGATAGGTGACAATACAATAACTAGTATGAGGCTGCATTGTGAATGCAGCAACAATTACAATCAAGGAAAGATCCAAAGATTTCAGACCTTCCTAGTGCTCGTAAAAATCAATAGATTACTATGAGTACTTTGAGAAAACCCAGCTACTAACTAAGAGCAATTTATTTGAAATAGGAAACAATAAAAGCAAGGCATATTCAGAGAGTGATTGATTTGTATAGGCCTGTGATTTAACATAAGGAACTTACTTTCCCTGCATCTGATACCAGTTCCACACCCTCAACACTGGTCCCATATAGATTTTCATGGACAGAAGCAAACTCCAGAAACTTTCCATCCTTAATCTCTTTCTCCATAGCGTTCTTCTCCGTGAAATGGTAATGGACCCCATCTTTCTCCATGCCTCTGGGGGCACGGGTTGTGTGGCTCACAGAGAAGCCAAACATAGATGGGAATTCCTTCATGAGCATAGATATCAATGTTCCTTTACCAACTCCAGAAGGACCACTGATAACAACAGGTTTCTCAGCATTTCCTATCACACCCTTACTCCATGCTACAACCTCACTCCCCAAATTTTTTTTCTGCTGCTGCCTGACAAAAGCAGTGTCCACCTGCAAATAATAATAAAACAAAATACTTAATTAACACCCATTAAGCCATTGCATCATCTAATAATAATGCTTCAGAGTTTCCACACAATAACATCACTTCGGCATTAGATTAAGGACCAGGGTCTGAAAACACCAACCTCCAGAAACCATATACAGTCATCTGGGTTAGAATTTTTCTTAAGAATTAGTATTCTGTCTTTCAAAAGCACGGCTGAGTGGCCATTACATGAAATGGGTTTGGTGCCTAGCTCAACAACATCAACCCTGCTCATTAAAATAGACATCAGAAACAAAATCAAATAAGTAAAAAAAAAAAAAAAAACCTGAGATAAAGAACCTTAAACCTACCATTCCCCTGGAGAGTTGTTGTCAAGAATTTGAACTTTCACATATAAGGTTTCACCAGCGGTTCCACCAATGACATACTGTCAACAAACGGAGGTGGATGATTTGTTTTAGACAGAAGATTTTCAGCTTAGTAAATTGCGCCACATTGAGAGATGGCATTTACAGCAGATATTGCATTATCAATACCTTCATATCACCAATGATAGTGCCCGTTTCGAAATTCTCACTTTTTGATTCAAAGTCGTTGTCATTTCCATGCTGCAGGTCTTGACCAATGATAATAGGTGCTTCTCCCTATTGATCACAAGCAAAGAAGGATAACATACACCAAATCAAAACCACTTTGATCCAATATAATAAACTAACCACATTCCACATTTTGAAATCATTCATTCTAATTCCCCAAGAAAAAATCATGCTTAAAGCTTACCATAGAGAAATCCTTGTCAGAATCCAATCCTGATCAAAATGCATAAACAAAAATTAACCTCATGAGGGATCTAGCATACATAGAAACTTCAATGGTTAAAAACACAGAGAAAGTTTCCAATGAGATTCTGATATAGTTCATCAACAAATACAAAGCTTGTATTCAACATCATTCTGATCCCACCGTATACCAGAAGAATTAACCATGCTTGGCCTTTATTCAATATCTCACTGACCCCACATCATGCAATTTTCCGGAAAGATACCCTCTTAAAATAGACAGAGAAAACCAACTTGAAAAAAGAAAAGAACCCGAAAAGCAAAACAGAGACACGTTCATGACTGAAACAAAAAAAAAAAACAAAAGAAAAGAAAAGAAAAGAGGAAGCAATGAAACAAGGGTGGATCAGGGAGAACCCAGATCGCATTGATGAAAAAGTGGAAGGCTTTGAAAGGCTGAGAGCAACAATTTTAATGGTAATGTTGTTACCTTACGATAATAGCAGCAGGTTGGGTTGTGCAAACAAAAAGAACAAGGTTTGTTTGATCTATTTTGAGGTGGCACTGTGTGTTGTTCCTTTGAGGTTCAACTTGTGTCTTCCCTTGTTGACAACCTTTTCAACTTTGGATTTTTAAGAATGAAAACAAGGCATGGGATTGAATGAGAGAGAAAGAGAAAACAAGAGAGAGAGGCGGCAGAAGAAGGTGCAACAAAAATCAAGAACCAAATTTTCATATTTGTAGGCGCAAATAGTGAAAAAAGAGTTCGGTTCGGTTTATTCCTTTGCTTTCGGTTCACGAACCGGTTTGACCGGCTTTAGTTTTATGTGAGGTGCGTGGGAAGTTTCCTTCTTCCTTCTAACTTAGTTTGATGATTAAGAATAATGGTTTACTTTTAAATTTTTTTATTTAAGGTTCAACTCATATTGTTTATCTTGTGAAAGCAAAAAATTGAATTATTTTTCACTATTAAGACAAAATAATTAACAAATAAATGAGCTTAACACTATTCTTACAATGGATGGACATGTACATATTAGTTAAATTATGAACAAATACAATTAATATATATATTATATCTTAGATTAAGTAAAAAATTATTGCAAATCAATTAATAACAAACCATAGGTTGAGAATGAAATTTCACATTAAAATCTGCTCAAACTTTAATTATCTTCCACTTTGTTAATTTAAACCTTTTACGCATGAATTCATACTTTAATTGAACTTTTCCAAATGTCTAAGACAGTGTACATGACATAAATAAAGTAAGAATAAGATATTCAAAAACGAATCCAAATCTAGACAACATACAATTAAATCAATCAAATAATCCCTTTGAGTCCAAATCTAGAAAAAAAAAATTCTACTCAACGTAAACATGGTAGAACATTCAAAGAAATAAAAGAATGAAATATAGAGAGGATAAAATTACAGAGTGACCATTTTCTCATCATTTAATGATGAAAACAAGGTTTTAAATGTTTAAATTTTTTTGAAAAACTTATTAAAAACTAATGACTACGATGATAAGTCCAACCAAATACAAAATTAAATCTTTCATAAAAAAAATTATTATTACAAAACTCTAAATGACTTATATATGATTAAAATATCTTTCACTTTCAAGTTATGTTTTTTTTTTTAAATGTTATTTATTTCAAATTTAAGACTTATTTTTTTCTTCACTTAAATGCATCATAGTCTAATAGAATATTTATATGTCCATAATATTTTAATAAGTAATTTATCTATACGAGTCTTTATTGATTGCTCAATATGTTCTTAATCTTAAATCATGGTTTTAGTTAGCTTGTTACCTCCAAATATTTAAGTCCTCGTCCCAAAATCTAAAATAACATTTTGTATGACTTTTTTTATAATCAAAAGTACATAAATAAAAGTGTAATAATCTTCTTAAAGAAAAAAAATAAATAAAAAGACCTTTTTAAGGCTTATAGTTTTTCTTTACTATTAGCCTGATTTTCTAAAATTTCTTTTAACTACTTTAAGTACTTTTAATCTTGCTTTTTAAAAAAAAAAAAAAAGTGAATCAATATACAATCAATAGAAATAATTCATTACTATTATTACAAATCTTAAATGTACACTTTTAGTACATATTATATATTGATAATTTTATATAAAAGGTTAATTTTCTCAATCTAACCATTTAAGTATATTTCAAATCATCCATTCATGTCACTGTTTGATAAAATTAATAATAGAAAGTAACATTTTCCATATACTTACTTCTCTTCGTGTTTACAATTAAATGACTTAGACATATACTATTAAAAGAATAAACAAATATTAAATACCATTTATTAAACATGTTTTAATAATGTAACTAGCTAAATTTTAAACAAATAGAGTTTGCATTAAGTGATTGTTATTTTGTTAGGTAGGTTTTAGATGTTATAATCACTTAGTGAAAAATTGCATCATTGATGATATTTTATTAAATTGAGGAATTCATGACATATTAAATGTTTTTGTTGTTATGCTTCATGTTTTAACTTCATATGTAGTCTCCTATGATTTTTGTGCTGGGATGGGTTCTGGTGAGTAGGTGAAACATATTCCCCAAAAGTCTGTCTCATCCTCACTCTTGACAGTATTGCTAAGATTTCTTGTTCCTTCATAACTAAATGCTTTTTAAACTCTTTTTTTTTTTTTTTTTTTGTT
>Ga0209700_100843_pt1 | contig 61710 bp, 32 predicted proteins | sample SiratroredBW_FD_187528 | JGI IMG/M metagenome (GOLD analysis project Ga0209700, IMG submission 187528) | Root nodule microbial communities of legume samples collected from California, USA - Siratro red BW (SPAdes) (version 2) | ecosystem: Host-associated > Plants > Roots > Nodule | place: USA...
AAAAAAAAATCACAAAAAAAAAATAAAAAAAAAAAAAAAAAAAAAAAAGGAGGGAAAACAATTTTCTGGTAATATAAATGAACTTCAGTTCATCTATAGAAGTTACTCTTTAATGTATTAAGAAAGATAGTTCATAACATTAAATTAACCATCACTGTTCTAAATTACTCTTTATTGAAATTTCATATAAAAAACATAGTGCTAAAAAAAGCTCCAATTAAATCAATATTTTAGAAATTCGTTAATATTTTTTCCTCTTACATCCAAGACCGCCGCCGAAGAGACAGGTTTAGAGAAAAAATAACAGGGAAGGCAATTACAAAACTCAGACACAAATTTAAACATAGATCTATGTCAAATTGTGAAGCTACGACACACTTATCTTCGAGCAGAAACACTAACATACGAAGCGGAAGACAACTATAACCGAACAAAAGCAAAACAACCTTAACAATGTGAATAAAATTAAAGAGAGTGCGGAGGCGTATAAAGTGGCTTACGACGCTTCGTCTTCTCTCGGCGGCAACGGCGAAGCCAAACGCGACCAAACTCAACACGACGACCAAAAGGTGGACGAGAGTGGACCCTTTTCCTTCTGCCATCTCTAGCTGCAGCGAAGCTCTTCACTCTCTGCGAAAAAGGGTTTGAGTGTGTAGCTGAGTTGAGAGAGAGAGAGAGAGTGAAGGAGTGAGAAAGGTGATGAAGTGTAAAAGGTGTGAACAAAGAGAGTGCTTTTGCTGATTCGCGGTCAAATAATGTAAAGCGATGCTTGTTTCAATAAAGCTGCTGGAGAGAGATGGGGAATGTTGGACTCACGCGTTTCATGGAAAGTGTATCATACGTGCTGTTTAGAGGGAAGGGAAGACTGTGTGACTCTATGAAAAAACGCAGAGGAATGTCGGTTATGGCCACGCGCTTATTTGCGGTGGTGTTATCAATTTCGAGGCAACCACTAATTTCGGTTCTTCAAATTTTATTTAATGTTAGTTATTTTCTTATTCTTTTGTGTACGTTTTCGATTTGTTTTTTTAAAGAACTCGTCAGTTTAGTTTCAAAACAAGCGGATCATCTCTTATTACATAAAATTTATTATTTATAAAAGTAAATAATAAAAATAATAAGAGGTCATATTAAATTCATGAAAAATAAATAAATTTTTAATACAAGAAATAAAAAATAAAGATAAACTCTATTATAAAAAGTTTAAAATAAAGAAATAAATTCTTAATAAATAAAATAAGGAAAGTTGAGATGTATTATATAAAAAGTTCATTCTCGGAAAAAAAATATTAAGTAAATTCAATCATATTTTTATATTTAAATTAGTCAATTAATTAATACAATTATTATTTTTTTTAAAATATGAATTATTTTAAAATTTATTGTAGTATAAATTTACATAAATACGTCATCTTTAAAAGTCCAAGAAATGATATGATTCAAAAAAACTTTGATAAAGTAAAATAGAGTCACACTTTAATCAGGACTTTTTATTACCTTTCTATTAAGCATATTTAATAGTCAAAATGACACTTATAACTAACATAGATAGCATGTTGAATACTCAATCAAGCACAAAAAAATACCTATATATTTTCATAGTTGTTCCTGAAAATATCTCCAAAAACAATCAAAACTAGGAGTCCCTTTAGCAGAAAAGTGCCAAAAAACTTGCACAGGAGATAGGACCCTTCCAATTCTACTGCTAATACCAAATTGTTTCAAAATAGATAAATCTAAAATTTGGTTAGTAATATGCATTCTATAAGTGTTACAAGATGTCCAGATACAATCCTTAATAATATGTAAAGTAGTATCCAAGCTAATGGTCTACTAAAATTTGGTAAAATTCCTCATCCTCCAAATCATCATAAGGAAAAAGTAATGGCCAAAAGATTGTCCAAATGAATAAGAGGACTACAAGAAGCTTTAATGGAAGTAATAATGCCAATAGAAGATAAGTCCATATGATCAGGAAAAATATTTTGAAGTCGATTCCATATAAAAAAAACAATAGAACAATTAAAAAACAGATGACCAATATCATCAACTTACAACCTACATAGAGAGCATATAAAACAAAGAGAAACACCTCTTTTCTGAACATCAAATCAATAGGCAGACACCTATGCAGAAGCTTCCAAAATACTAAAGTCTTTAGGAGGGAGAATAGATTTGACCAAATGATTTTACAATAATCACAAATGGGAGGGGCAGAGAAGAAATTTTTGGCTACCTTCTGATTAAGAATACCATCATCCTTAAGTTTCCAATTCGAACTATACAAAAGATTAGCCAAATGGTGCAAAGTCTATAGTTGAGTATTTTCAACAAATTATGAGACAAATTCTAGGAGGAACCATTCCAACCCTCAACTACAATAAATGTAAGAGTAATCCTTTCTTGAGGAGTCATACCTACCAAATGATAAATGCATTTAGAAGAATACCAAAGATCATTCCAGAAACTTACACTATCACCCTGACCAACAATCCATAAAGTATTTTACAAAATATTGTCATAAAAAATTGTTCATCCCAGGCCAAATAGAAGAGGATTAATGAATATGAATCTTAACATATTTAGAATGAAGGAATCTATCACGCATTAGACCAGACCAAGGTAGAGAATTGTATGCAAAATCTCATGTAAGTTGAAAAAGGTAAGCTTTATTCTCAATCAACAAATATAAGACTTGCAAACCTCATTCTACTTAAGAGCACAATAGACTTCCAACTCAAAGTAACAAGGACAATTTTAAGAACATTATCAATCCAAATAAATTTTTTGACTCATTTACTCACGTCTTTTAATAGGTTAATTAGCCATTTATAAATCTAAAAATTGTAGGACATAATACCAGAGATAACGTAGTTAACAAGTTCAAATGTCTCATCATACTAAGGACTTACCTTTCCAAGAAGCAAGCTTACTTTTGACTCTGTCCGCTAAAGATTGGAAAAATAACCCCTTAAGAGCATTTGGAAATATAGGAACACCCAGATAATAAAAGGAATAGTGCCTCCATGATATCCATGAATGTTGTAGATATTATTATTAGAAGAAATATACCCATCAGTAGTGAAAAAAAATAATTTTAGAAGAGTTCATCCACTAGTCTGAGATAGTACCATAAACATGCAAGAACTCCATAAGATTGATAAAAGATTCCCTATTAGCCTTGCAAAGAACAAATATGTCATCATCATAAAGGACATCAGTGGGAAAATCCTTACTCTTAGGACCAATCATAGGAAGAATCTTATGAGCAAAAGCTAACTAAAAAATCCCTCTACTAAGCACTTCTTCAGCTAAATAGAAAAGTAGAGACAACAAAGGGTCTCCTTAACGAACACCCCTCCCACAATTAAAATAGCCAATCATATTACCATTGATCCTGATCGAAAGAAAAACAGATTACAAGATAACATGGATCCAATTGATAAAAGTGGGGTGAAAACCAAAATGATGCAACACCCATTTAAGGGTCTCAAAAAGCTTTAAGAATATAAATCTTAATAACAAGATTACGACCCTTAGTCTTTCTAGACAACATGTTAACAATCTCATAAGTAATACCTATACAATCCTTAATTTGGTGCCCTCTAATGAAGTCATTTCGAATATGAGAAATCACCCTATTGCAAACAATACCAAGCCTATTAGCTAGAATTTTGGAAATAACCTTAAACCTGAAGTTGGCAACAACAATGGGCCTAAAGTCCTTGATAGCAACAACATCGTAGACCTTAGGAATGAGAAAATAATATTTGAGTTCATTCTAAGGAGTATTTGTTGACAATATTGGAGTTTAGTATTTGATGAAGCTGAGTCAAGTCAAGTACAAAGGAGACTTGAATATGAGTTAGTGTTTGTGTCTGTGTGTTGTCTAGTGATGTGCATGCATCACATGTCATTACAATGAGCTTTAATAATCCTAAATGCTTTTGAAATATAAAACTAGAATTGGACTAACTTATATCCAGGTCAAAATGGTTCACAAAAGTTTTCAAATGATTGTTTTTCAAAAATAGCAAGCTGAAAAATCCTATTAGCGTAAATCAATTGATTTAAATATGTTCTATCGATTCTTTTTATTGTAACATGTTTTTAAAACAATTTTGAAAATGTCGCAACTGGGATCACGACAGGATGATCAAATTTTTTTAAAAAAATATTTAGATTGAGAATTGGAGTCGCCACCATAGTTTATTATGGAAAACCATAGAAAAACCAAAAGTAAAATGTCTACGAATCAGCTTCAAGATTCGGGAGCCGATTACGTGTGAGAAAGATATTAACACCCCCACAACACTCGTCTTAAGACAATACCTTTAATCAAACGAGTAAAAATAAGTGTAGTTTTACAAACTGTCAATTTTCCCAAATAATAACAACAATAATAATATGAATAAAGATAAATAAAATAATAAAACAAACAAAGAAATAAACAAGAAAAAAAAATGCTAATAAACATATACAAATAAATAATAATAATTATGCAAATAAAAATAATAAGTAAAAATAAGACAAATAAACATATATTTTTTTTATTTTTTAGGCCCAACAATGATAGACCTTGTCTTACGTATTTTCATGTAGGATAAAAAATCAGGATTCATGTAGTTCTAATTGAAAAGTTTGTTGGATGGTGTTTGATATTTTTTAGCTTTTTGAATATTTTTATTTTTTTATTTTTGAAAACTGTTTTTCTATTTTATTTTGAACAAAATTGTTTTCTATTTTATTTTATTTTAAAAAACTGTTTTTTTTTTATTTTAAAAAGAACTGTTTATTTAAAAAATAATTTTTATTTTACTTAAAAAACTGTTTTTTTAACTGATTTTATGTTTCTTTATATTTAAAAAACTGTTTTTTATATTTTTTTATTTTATTTTAAAAAAACTATTTTTTATATTTTTTATTTTATTTAAAAAACTCTTTTTTTTATTTTTTATTTTATTTAAAAAACTGTTTTTTAATATATTTTAAAAAAACTGTTTTTTACATTAAGAAAAAACTATTTTTCATATTTTTTAAAAAACTATTTTTTATATTTTAAAAAAATAATTTTTAATATTTTATTTTAAACTGTTTATATATTTTATTTTTGAAAAAAAATGTTTTTATGTTTTATTTTGAACAAAACCTTTCATATATCTTATTTTCTTCTAATTTTATTATTTTTATTAACTTCATAAAAGTATATTTTTTATTTTCTTTCTAGAGAGCGTAATTTTTCTTAATACCAATGGTGACTTGTAAAATTAATACATTATCTAAAAATAGAATACAAGAGACCAATATTTATATTCTTTTATTTTCCTTTTATAAAACTAAGAAAGAAAGAAAAAAATTAAACGGTTCAATATTGATAAACCAAAAAAAAAAATACGGTGGATGTGAGAATGAAGGACATGCATTCTACTATCAAGGTATAGTTTAAGTGATTACAGGAATGTGCATAAAGCAGCATTAAAATGATTAATTGAAAACTTGAACAAGCAAGAGTTTAACAAGTGCAAATTACATTGTAACCCATAGCTCTATTTTCAAAAATGAAGTGTAAAAACAAATGACTAACAAATGTTATTACCACCATTACAAAGTCAACAAAATCAAGCAGACATAGAGCAAGCACATAAATTCAAATCAACATTACATAATTACTCAAAGGTTAATATAGAACATACCCATTGAAGACCAAACAACAATGTTTAACTCAAGGCGTTGTAATTCTGCCTGTTAGATTTCCCTTGTGTCTTTTTTTCGCGTGTCTTTCTATTCACTAAGCATGACTTTTTATACTGGTAATATTGTGCTTGAACCTGATAATTCCTAATTATTGTCACTTAATGATAATTTTGTAAAACTGCTACAAATGAACGTGGACTAAAAGATGGGCAGAGCCCTAAAGTTGTTGCTACTCTGCCATAAATATAGAATCATAACCTCCCTGCACATAATCAAGTCCGCACAGAATTATGGGATATGAATGTGAATATTAAATAAGGAATATGTGAGCCAATATAATTGTCAAGGAGCTCAAACAGGATGTGTGCATATTTACAAACGTACCACACACAATTTATTATTTCTTTTTTCTTCAATTCGTTTTCTTTTCTTTTATTTATTTTTTTTATTGAAAGCAACCTAAATTAAAAACAACACATTTTATTTTTTATAATAATATTAATTTTTTACATTTTCTTTTACCATCTAAAAAATAAATCGGTTGCCGTAAAAATTCTAATTACTATTTTAGATATTAATCAAATGTAACCTGCAAAATAAAAAGGGTGAGCATAATAGTTTCCATAAATAATTAACATTTAATTGAAAATACCTAACATTTAATCACCATTTGTAATTAATCAAAATAATGATAAGCTCAACTATTCAAATTTCTAACCATTCTATTTTTTTAATTTATTCTCAATTGATTTTCGTGTAATTAATGAGGCTCAGAAAAGGCAGACAGATTCTTCAGTAGAGAGAGAAAATGTGACATGGCAGCACTTTAATAGGAATCTTTTTATTTTTATTTTTTTTTATTATTATTATTAACACACCTGTAATGAATTGGGCTTGAACAAACCGATTTTCTTTACTTTTTTACCTTTCTACGAATTTTATTTTAAAACTTCATTCATAAAATAAAATGAAACCAAAACTCTTTTTTTTTATTTATTTAAATGACAAAGTATGATAAAAACTAAATAACACATATTTTTTCATTTTCATTTTATATTTTTTATATTTTGAAATAATTTTATTTGCCCGAATGAAATTGGGTATTGACAGAAAACAAATATAATAGATTGTGAGAGAGCATTTTAACAATAGACAGAAATTGAGAACATTAGAGAACTGAAAATAGAGAGCAAACATAGTGAATCAAGAGAGTTTTTTATCAAGAGGGACCAAAAAAGTGATTCTTCGAGCTCATCCCCGAACTATGACTACACTACATTGTTTTTCACTAATTTTTCATTCAGGGAAGTCATCGTAACCTTTTCTCTTGGACTGATACGTGTTGGTTTGGTTGTAATTGTGTTTTCTTCTTAATTATATTGATTGAAAGGTGTATTGGGGCTACAATTGTATAGGGTTTGCTTTTGTAGGAGTGTAGTAAGGTCCTACACAGTGTTTGGAGTGATCTTGTAAGATGCAAGATAGGTTATAGATTGTATTGTTTGAGCATTAGTGTTCTTTAGTGAAATTTTTTTGCTTGTTGGCAAGGAGACTACAGGTAGCTCTTGAGGAAGAGTGAATAATTATAAATCTTCTTTTTTTTGCACTCTCTTTCCTTAATCTTAGATCGTGTTTCAATTATGCATATTGTTTGTCTCTGCACAAATTATCAATCAACTATTTTTGAATTTCAGCTGATTATTTTTTCGGTATTGAACTAACTATCATTTTCTTATCAAACTGTATCACGCTCAATTTGTGTACTATGTTTGATCTTATTTGCATTACCTTGTGTGGACTGTAAAAAATTTCATTCCTTATCATTATGCACAATTTTATAATTTTGATAAAAATAATTTGTTAATTTTGTGACTTAACAATTGTTTTTCTATTTTGTTGATTGCTTAAAATTTTAACTGTTTGCTCTAGAAATTGATTAACTTTTTCTTGAAAGAATCTTTGAAATTTAAATTTGTTGTTTTCCAAATTTAATTGATTACTGTTTTTGGTTGGATTTATGGCAAGCAAAATTTAACTGATTATTTATCGAATTGATTGATTTTCTATTGTGATGTACTAACTGTATTTTAATTGATTGTTTTTACTTTTGAATTGATTGATTTTTTGTTCTGTAGCTGCTGAAGCCATAATAAACTATTTAAATTGAGAGAAATCATTCATTCTTTCAATCTTTTACAAAATACTAGCGAATTTTGTTTAAAGTTTAATTCACCCACCTCTTGAACTCGACCTAAAACTCTCTTCAATTGGTATCAAGAGTTAGTGCTTGTATTTTAATAAAGTTTTGATACTATGACTGAGAACAAATTATGCTTTACAGAAGGAGCCTCAATTAACATGCCTCCTATCTTTATTGTTATCATGGTTGTTTTTTTTCTTTGCGAAAAATAACATTTTATTAAACCACACTCAGTTTCTTATTTGATTAAAGGTACCGTCTTAGGACGGACATTGTGGGGCGCTAATACCTTTCTTACACCTAACTGACTCCCGAATCCTAAACTTGATTCGTAGACTATTTTTCTTAATCTTGGTTGTTCTATGATTTTTCCTAATAAAGTATGGTTGCGAATCACATTCTAATTCTCAAATTTAATTTTTTTTTTAAAAAATAATTTTTAATCGCCCTGTCGTCACTACTAAAAAAATCACCAATAGTGACCAAAAAATCAATCACTAAATGACCAAAATCGATCACTGATTAAAAAAGTGACTGATTTAGTGACCAAACACATTAATTGTTATTTTGCTAGTCACTGACGTATTGTGACCGATTCTATGATCGAATCTGTGACCGATTTTGTGACCGAATCTATGACCTATTTTGTGACCGAATCAGTGACAGATTTTGTGATCGATTCTGTGACCGATTCAGTGACTGTAAATGATAATAACAAAAGTTTGACATTGATAATTTTTCTTTAGTCAATCATGTAAAGAAGACATAATTAGGATTTAAGATTCAAGGCAAATAATACAATAGTAATAAAAGGATCAAATTTGACATATCCTTCAAGTTAATCATCGAAAAAGTTTATAATGATGTTACATAACAAAGATTCAATACACACAATACAATAGGGGTAAAAAGATCAAATCTAAAGACACATAAAGTTGAATGTATATTTCAGGAGGTTGAAAATCCATCTTTTCCATTAAGAGATGCAAGATTTTGTTATTTTGTTCTATCACAACTGGATCACTATGGGGCAATCACAAATTTATTTTAAAAATATTTAAATTGAAAATGGAGTCGTCATTATAGCTTTTTGTGGAAAAACTATAGAAAAACCAAAATAAAAATGCCTACGAACCAGATTCAAGATTCGGGAGTCGGTTATGTGTGGAAAAGGTGTCAGCATCCCATAATGCTCGTCCTAAGACGGTACAATAGAAATAAACGTAGTTTTACAAAAATGTTATTTTTCCCAAAAATAATAATTACAGCAACTAAAAAACAAACAAATATATATTTACAAAAAATGCAAACAAAGAATGAACAATAAACAAATGAATAATAACAAAGATAAATTTTTACTTTTGCTTTTGGACCCGACAAGAATTAACCTTGGTCCTACGTATTTTCAAAGAAAAATCAGGGTTCATGTAGTTCTAATATGAAAAATTTGTTTGAGGATGTTTGATATTTTTTTTATTTTTTATTTTTGAAATATTTGTATTTTATTAAAGCTGTTTTTTATTTATTATTATATTTGAAAATGTTTTATTTTTGGAAGTATTTTAAGACTGTTTTGATTTAATATTTGTTATGTTTTTTTTGAAATTATATATTTTTTATTAATTTATGAAAATGTTTTATGTATTTTTTATTATTATACTTAAATTACTTTTATTTTTATTAAAGAAAGAAAAAGAAGAAAAAAATAATACATACAGCATAAAAACATGATTATTAACTATCAAGATTAAGTAAAAAAAATGAAACCTAATACCCTAAATCACGTGGCATGGAAACTCCCAACACCACAACTATGCCGAAAAAGAAAGAAAAACAAATATAATTATTAATTATTAAGGTTAAAAAAACTTAATAAATCCTAAATATATATCTACCTGACAGACGAGCACCCAATGCCACAAACCTACCAAAACCTATCTTCTCTTTTTTAATAAGTCCTCTGTAGCCATGTGGCTTCCTTTTCTAATTTGTCCCTTCCCATCCCTTCATTCACGAGACAAATGGGCTAAGTCCGCATTACACGTTGTCTTTCCCAACCTTCACCTATTATTATTATTATTATTATTATTATTATTATTATTATTATTATTATTATTATTATTATTATTATTATTATTATTATTATTATTATTATTATTATTATTATTAAATCAAATTGGGCCTTTTGCCTAATTGGAATTAGGGCTACTACGAGAACCTATGGTAGAGCAACGACGCCGCTTCTTACCTCCTTTCAATCTCCTACCAGCGATGAACGGAAAAAATTAGTCGTGCCTTACCGACTACGACTCCTTTTCTCTGGATATGGAAGTCATGATTTCTAAAGTTCGCTTTGGGATTTGGGGTGCTTATGAACTAACTTAGGGTTTTCTATTTTGAATTCTATAATTACCCCACGTAGTGGTAGAAAGGGTTGTAATTGGATGCTTGAGTTACTTTGTTTCTGGAATGATTATTTTGGTTTTGTTTTTTACTATGACTATTTGGTTTCGTGAGGAGTAGTGGTTGTTGATGTTAGGTTTTTCAATTAAGAACATGGCCTTCTTTGCCTTGGGGTTATGTTTCTAGATTGGTTGCTTGGGTGGATTTTTATTTCTGAATCATTTATGTTTTGGTACAAGGTTTGGAAATTTTTAAATTTGGGACTTCAACTATCACTATTGTGTATTCGATCATGTGTTATGGAGTTGGGATTATTAATTTTCTGAATTGGATTTGGTACTAACTTTAGACTGGCTTTTGCTTAACTAGTCCTGTTTTTATTTTTTGAAAAGGCTGTTTGGTGTTCTTTTGGGTGAGTCTTTGGATTCACTGAATTCTGAGGATTTATGTGGGTTTGAGGATTTTTATGGGTTCTTGTTTCTAATGAATGCCATTTTAGGAATTTCAGGATGCTTTGAGGTTTTATTTGAGCATTTTCCTATCTAAATTAGTTTTGGTTAAGGTTTTTGGAAAGTGTAGGTATTGGTTTTTTTTAATTGAAGTTAATTTGGGTGCTTGTGTTTTTCTAGGGCAGATTGGGTTATGTTTTGGAATGGAAGTGGTCTTGAGTTTGGTTTTTGTTTCTATTTGATTCAGGTTTGAGTTAAATTGGTTTCTAAACTTTGTTTGAGTTTTGGGATTTTTTATTATAGTTTGGGGTTTTGTGTTTGTTTTCTGTTTATAGGCTAATGATATCTAATGTTACTATAAAATAGATGAATAATAATAGTTGTGCAAAATGCAGCAATTACATAATCCCAGATCGGTACCAGTAACAACAACAATATCAAACACCTACATGATTGTGCCAGTAGTAGCAATAATCCCGTAGGTATAATATTTTATGTGATCATTCAAATTTAATTTAGCAATGTTTACAAACTAATTACTCATTGACATTAATGCAGTGCACAGAGTAAAACAATACACAACAAAGCAAAACCAGGACAAAATTAAAGGGAGAACACCAACCCGTTGAAGACTCTCAGTTTAGCTTCTTCTTTTCCCTTGAACTATACTGTACTCTTAGATTTTTTTCAACAGAACCGAATAAGATTTTTTAGTATTTTTCTTTCTCAATTTCTCTGTGTTCTCCTTGTGTCTGTCTTTTTATATATTTGTTTGATAATCCATCCATCTCCCCTAGTAAAACTTAGTATCATTGTTCTTAATTAAAAATCAATTGCTCCAGCCCCTATATTAACTATTTTTTAAGATTTTACACTTACATTCTATGAAATAAAATAAAATAGATGCAACGTGAAGAAGAGGAACAGGCCAATAAAAAGAAATATGAATAGTCAGTGAATGTATGAAAGCTATAAGGGCTAAATGTGATAAGTATGAGGGCTGAATGCAATTAGTATGAGGAGGCAAAAAGCTTAAAATAGTACATTTGTAATTCTTAATCAAGAATCTTTAATAATGAGAGATAAAATTTGTCACGCACTAACTAAAAAAATTAAAAGGGCATTAAAGCTACAAAGGGACATGAATGGGCAATGAATGGGCAGTGAAGAACTAGGAAAATTATTGCTTATGTGGCAAGCACAATTAGTAGAGGAGTGGGGTGTAAATAGTAATTTTATGTTTAGTTCTAATGACCTCTAGTAAATTGGGCTTCAGAAAACCTTTTTTCTTTCTATTTTTATCAAACTGGATTAGAACTATTTTTTATAAATAAACCTCCTGTTCAATTGGGCTTACTTAATTTTTCTATTCAATTTATTTTAAGAAAGACCCAAACCCTTTTTTGTTGTTTTATTATTTTTTAAAATTGTATTTCATCCTTTTCTTTTTATTATTATTTAATCAAAATTTATTCATAAAATCAAAGTCCTCTTTTTTTTTTATTTACTTATCTTAAATGACAAAAACTAAATAACACATAAGAAAATATTTTTTTATTTTCATTCCTTTTTTATCTATTATTTTTTTTTTTTGTAAAAAAAATTTTATTTGTCCAAACGAAATTGAGTGTTGACATGCTCAATTTGTTTGTTATTTTTCTCAATTTGTCTCTCACGAAGTTCATCCCTTTTAGTTTCAACTACAAGTAACTTGTTTTTTAATTGTTCAAACTCCTCTTTCATGACCTGCACAGATGATGTACAATCCTGATAGAGTTGTCTCCCAATTGTATTGATTGACTTAGATCCAAGTCCATACACCTTGCCTTTGTTAATTCCAACAACTTTACACCAAAGTTGTAATTCATCAGGTGGAGACACTCCTATAGCAGATGCTGATTGGGATGCTTCTTCCTATACACAGGTAAACTCTGCCTATAAACATCAAAATAAAATTGGTAATACATTAGAAAAAATATAAAAAAATACATTAGTGTTAGACAAATTGACATATCACATTTATATAACTTACATCCACATGTGTGGATCTTTGATCCATCCATGATTTGTCCTTCTTCCGTTGGTGTGTATGACGGAACAACTCTGAAGGGGTAGGAGGTTTTCCATTCAACTTTGTCTAAGATAAGGTAAACAAAAATATTAATTTAGAAATGAAAATATGTAGCACAAAAACAAAAATATAAAAAAAATACACTAGTGTTAGACAAATTGACATATCACATTTATATAACTTACATCCACATGTGTTGATATTTGATCCACCCATATTTTGTCCTTCTTCCGTTGGTGTGTATGACAGAACAACTCTGATGGGGTAGGAGGTTTTCCATTCAACTTTGTCTAAGATAAGGTAAACAAAAATATTAATTTAGAAATGAAAATATGTACCACAAAAACAAGAGATAGTACTTTAACATGCAACCAAATTGGAACTAACTAATTTTGTGTATACTATAACATGTAGACCTTTAACATGAACATAAGTAAACAAACCACCAACTACTATAACATTACATCAGATAACCAAAAAAATTAAAGTAGTACTTATGTACTATAATACAACATGGATGGTGTAGTAGGATTTCAAAAGTACGAAGATCAGACAAAAAATTTACCAAATTTTCTTTATGTCGAGAAATGCTAATAGAGCCAGTAGTATGTTTGCTAAACTTTTCACTTTGAATGGTTTTGATCCTCAATGTTGGCATAAATTATCCCATATATCTTCTGCAAGCCAGTTTGGCCTCTTCATTGTATTGCGAGCTTTATTTAGTGAATTTTTCAATATATTTGCACCTTGCATTTCAAAGATCCTTCTTGCCAACCTATGGTCAGGTCGAGAAATAGTATATTTTCTCTATAATAAAATAAAACAAGTTAGAACTATACCAAAACCAATTACAATTAGTTATAAGGTTGAAAACTAATATATATATATATATATATATATACACACACACACACATACACACACAAACATATACATATAATGAACTCTGTGAACCACATGTCTCTATTGATTTATGGCACCTTTTTCCATGATGGTTATGGTTCAGTATAATGACTTTTGAAGATATCACCAATTGCATTTGCTGCAAAGTATGAAGGCAAGAATCTACACAAATATGTAGTTATAAACACATGTTATATATAAAATTTGAACAAAACTTAACATTGTTAAAATTTAAGCGATATACCCATCTCCATCAATTGTCAAAACAGGTTTCTCACTAGTGCTTTGAACATTTGATACATTTTGATCATCCTTAAAAGCGAATGTTTCATGTGTTCGAGGGTTAGATCCTTGAATACTTTATGGTGAAATACTAGGTGAACTACGATCTAATGCATCAAGTGGTGCATTACCATGTGCTTCGAGAGATAGAGTACTAGCATTTAGTGCCATTGGTGTAGTAGAACCAACATGTGTAATAGGACCAACATGTGATCTAACCAAAGGGGCTTCACCAAAATGACCTCTAACTAGAGGGGTAGAACTAACAAGTTTGTTACTACTTGGTAACTAATTTAGTTGGTGCTTTAATAAATGACTTCTCAAAATTAATTTTGTTCGCCTTTTGTCTAACATTTATACATAGGACAAGAAAGTGTTAAAACAAATTTCACATATATATATATATATATATATATATATATATATATATATATATATATATATATATATATAACTAAAGGTCACTGATTAAAATATTTATGACATAATAAAAGCACATGTTGATTAAGACAATAAAATATTTGCTTACATTTATTAAAGAGTAACCATAATTAAAATACAAAGATCATTTATCATCATCATCATCTTGCTCATAAAATTCATGATCATCATTGATATTAATTTCATCATCGTTAGATATATATTCATCATCAAAATCACTTTCCTCTTCATACTTTGTGTAAGTGAGTTGTGTGTCATCTTTCATGTTGTCTTCATTATGTTCACTATGATTTTGTACATCATCTTCTACTACTTCATATCCACCTTCATCATCTCTTAGTTGACCAAGTAGGTCATCATTTGACACATATTTAGTATTAGAAAGACCATCTTGATATGCAACCTCCAATATATTGATCATCAACCATACTTCTTGCTCTTGTTTTAATGACAACCCACCAATCTACCTTTTCCTTAATTTTATGGGGATAAGGCATATAATATACATGAATTGCATTTGCTGCAAGTATAAAAGGATCATAATTCAAATATCTTTTACGAAGATAAACCTCCACAATATCATATTCCTTGTGAACTTTTACACCATGATTCCTTTCAATATCAAACCATCGACAGTTGAATAAAGCTAATTGTTTTCTTGGTTCTCCTATGTATTCAAGTTGCATAATCTCCTTAATGATACCATAATAATAAGTTTCTTCATCTTCACTGTGCTCACCCTTAACACAAACTCTATAATTGACTGTTTGTTTTCCAACACTTCATTCTTCTGTATGGAACTTGAAACCATTGACAAAAATAAATAGGCCAAGTAAGAATCTTTTTTTCTTAGACCCCATGCTAAGTCATGCAAAAAATTGGCTTTGAACCATATTGTTCCTATCATGGACCTAAATGAATGACAAGAGGAAATCAAATATAGTCACAAGTGTAAAAACATATATTATTAATTATTAATGCATGTAAATTTATTATTACTCGACACTTACATATGTTTGAAACCATCTAAGAAAATTGGAAGCAATCTTAGTCTCGATTTCTCTTTGAGTGATATTTGGATTTATTGCTTGTAGAAATTGTTCAAATATTCTGACATTTATACATAACATTATGTTAGTTATTATATACATGCTTAAAATATGTATGTTAACATAAATGAAGGTACTTACTTGATCGATGATTGCATTTCTTCACAATTAAGCAATACATGCAAATGTGCAGCTTCTAATTCTTTCTTATTTAAATACCTACTCGAAGAAGTTCCACTATAGCGATCAGGATGATTAAAAATTGTTGATGTTTGGTCCACTTCATCATTTTCACCGCCATTGTCATTACGACTTACTTTATTTCTCATTGTTTGCGTATGAGACTCAAAATAATATGAACAAAAATGAGAAGTGTCTTGCACCAGATATACCTCACATATCGACCCTTCAACACGTGCCTTGTTCTTAATCATTTGTTTCAACTTATTCAAGTACCTAATATAACATCATCATATCATTAATAACTAATTTCATACAAGACCAATTTCCTTGTTAAATTTAATAAATTAAATATATTACCTCTCAAATGGATACATCCAACGATATTGAGCAGGACCTCCTATTCTTGCTTCATAAGGTAAATGAATAGGTAAGTGTTCCATTGAGTTGAAGAATGCAGGAGGAAAGAACCATTCCAATTTACATAATGTAATGACAATGTTATGTTCCATCAGTGATAAATCATTCACCCGCAAAACAGTTGAGCACAAATCTTTAAAGAATTTACTCAACTCAACTATAGGTTTCCAAACCTGATTTGGCAATGCACTAAAAGCAATAGGCAACAATTACTCCATAAATATATGACAATCGTGACTTTTCATTCCAATCATTCTTCCTTGTTTTATGTTCACACATCTATGCAAATTTGAGGCATATTCATCAGGCATTCTCAAGTCAGTAATACATTTAAACACAACAAGTTTTTGCTCCTTAGATAAAACAAAATTTGCTTTAGGCTTCAAAACTTTTCCATCAGGTAGATGTTGTAATTCTAACTCCTTTCTCCGACAATATTTTTTTAAATCCATTCTTGCCTTAATATCATCTTTGGTCTTATCTTTGATGTCCATCACTGTATTAAAGACATTGTCAAACATATTTTTTTCAATATGCATAACATCAAGATTATGCCTTAATATGTTGGAATTCCAATATGGAAACTCCCAAAAAATGCTTTGCTTTATCCAATTATGAGCTACACCACAACCATGACATGAAAATTGTACTTCCTTGGTTACTTTGGGAAAATAAACAACTTCTTCCCACACATCATCCCAAGACAACATTAATGGAGGTTGAGAACATTCAATTTGATTCTTTAAAAATGCATTCATATTTCTTCTATATGCATGATCCATAGGTAAAAATTGACGACGACAATCAAACCATGAAAACTTACGACCATTGTCCAACCAAAAACTCTTTGAATTATTCATGCAATATGGACATGTCAATCTTCCTAATGTACTCCAACCAGACAACATACCATATGCAGGAAAATCATTAACAGTCCACATTAATGCAGCTTTCATCATAAATTTTTTCTTTATATGTCATATGTTAACACACCTTCATTCCACAATGGTTTTAACTCATCTATCAATGCTTGCAAATACACGTCTATTTTTTCCTTTGGATTTTTTGGCCTAGGGATAATCAAAGTTAAAAACATGTATGGAGTAGTCATGCACAATTCAAGTGGTAAATTATAAGGAGTTACAATCACTGGCCAACAAGAATATGGTTTTCCTGATTGACCAAATGGTGTGAAACCATCAACACATAACCCTAACCTTACATTTCTTGGTTCAACTGCAAAATCGGGAAATGTTTCATCAAAGTGTTTCCATGCTTCTCCATCTGATGGATGACACAACAGTCCTTCCTTCCTTTTATTTTCAAAATGTCACCTCATATGTGGAGCATAACTCATTGGGGCATATAATCTCCTAAGCCTAAGAATGAGGGGTAAATAGTGCATTCTCTTCACGAGATCATCTTTATGTTTACCCCTACCCACTCTTTGTCTTGTAACGAGGTTTGTGACAAAACTTACATTTTGTTAATTTTTTATCTTCATCTGGGTAGAATAACATACACCATCAATACAACAATCAATTTTTATTGCAGACAGACCAAGTTTTGAAACTAGTTTCAAGGTTCTATAATAATCTTCAGGTATAAAGTTCTCTGCAGGATGTGTTTCTTTTAAAAGAGCCAACATTTGATTAAAAGATCCTTAAGACATGTTTCTCTCTGATTTAATTGTCAATATCTAACAACAACAGATAATTCATTCAGTGTGATTAGTACATCCTGGCCACTGTGGTTTTTGTGAAGCATGTAATAAATCATAAAACTTTTGTGCTTCAGGATTTGGAAAATCTTCATTTTGTTCATCATAATCAACTGAGAAATCTACACCAAATGCTTCATGGATCATGCGGTCAAAGTCTTGATTGTGACTCTCATGTACATGTGTAGATGAATTTGAATAAGTATTATATATGTCGCACAAAGTTGGATCAATTTCTCCGTGACATGTCCAATACCAATAACCAGGAACAAATCCCCTTCTATAGAGATGAACTTTAACGTCTTTAGAATCTAAGAAGTTAAGATTTTTGCATGTAGTGCATGGACATCTAACTTTTGCATTTGATAAATTTGTTTTTCCAAGAGCGAAAGACACAAATTCAGCCATACCATTTAAAAATGCTTCGGTGTATCCCTTTCGACCAGGTAAGAGCCTATTATACATCCAACTATGATTTTCATGAACATCATACTCTGACATATAATCAACCAATACTAATTTTTAATAACTAATATATAACAACTTAAAGCATAACAACTTAAAATAAAATAGTATGGCACAAGTGAAATATAAATCTTATAGGATGGAAGTTTAACGAATTGACTATGTATATTTCGTTCTCCTCTCTATGGTATTTAAAAGTGAAGTTTTTACCCTGCTGACTTTCATCCAAATGATACACCCAACTCTTCCTTTTATTGATCCAACCTACAGCAAGTGCATTGTCAGTTTCAACATCCCAAAAATAATCAAACTAGACATATAACTTACAAACTGATAATTACACCGAAATGAGAATCCGGAAGGCAGAGATATTTTGTATATTTATTCTTATAAATAGAAATATATAATGGATTACACTAATGCTTTTTCATATTTAAATATTCTTATCATTTTTCAATTATTTAAATATACCACGATTAAAATATTTTTATAAATAGAAATGTAGAACACATCATAAAATTGAGCGAGTTAATGTTATAAATTCACGATCCAATACACGTACGAAATGACTTGAAAAGGAATTTATTTAGTTAACGGAATTAATAACGACTGTAATTGAAATACAAATATGTAAAATGAAAGCAAGTATTAAAACATTTAGTTAAAAAAATCAGTAAACATGGGTATTTAACCAAAAAAAATAGTAAAACTCATTATATTTTTTTAATTTCGCTTCTTTATATTCTTTTATCAAATAAAAAACATAATAAAAATTGTATATCTTTTTTAATTTATTATCACTAAAATTTATCTAAAGTGGCAAGTAAAAACTCTTAAAAGAAAATGGTGAAGTGTGAACAAAGTATTTTATTTGTGGTGAGAATGCTGCATTGGTGACATAACGTTGGTTACTTTATTCAGACCACATTAAGCTACTGAATCTTTTTCTAATCTTTTATAATAATATTTTATACATCTTTTTCTAATCTTACAAGGTGACAATGTTAAAGATAACACGAACTATGTTATTTCTATTGCCATAATCACTTTCAGCAATTCATCTTGTAATGCATTAAACCAATATTTTGTGCAAAACAATCTGGTATCTGAAAATCACTCCACAAGCAGCAATATATACCAACACCTGGTGCAACCTTGGCAGCTTCTTCGACCTTTGTCCAATATCTGAAAAGCAATATCATTGAAGTCGTGTTTGTCATATACGAAGGTGTAAACTTAAGTTAAAATTTGATAAAAAAAAATCTAAAAAAAACTTAATATATAGATTAGTTAATGCACTTTCAATATGAACATAGTTTATCTAACAGTTAACCCTATGGACTATGGTTTTTACTCTACTGCCTTCCTGGGTTACGTACTTTGGGTTACGTACGTAGCCAAAGGGGAAAATCTACAATTTTTGCCCTATACTTTTCATCTAATAGTATATTTGTAGATTTGATATCTCTATGATAAATGGGTTTAGATGCAACTGAGTGTCTCACATAGGATTAATCGATTAAACGACTTTAAGTATGTCTCACAGAGGATGCAGTAGCGTGGAAGTTGATTTAGAGCAGAAAAGAAACAGGTACCTAGAGAAATGGAAGTTCTCGGTTACTCCAAAGGCTTCAGTGGCATGCTTGCAAAAGCCCTCATTCATTTCCAAGACCTTCCCAGTGAGCGCCGCCGACACCGCCGCTTTCGCAAAGCTTGCCGCCACCAACACCCTCTCTACACGGTTGCCGAACTTCTGCTCCACCGTTCACCTTAAGTATGAAGGAAATGGAAGTAAACATGGAAAATGGGGAGAAATCCCAAAAATTTCATAGAAAAAAAATGAAACATTGGCAAAGTGTACCTGGAAAGAGTTTCAAAAGGTAGAAGGAGGAGAGGAATCGGAGAATGCAAAGATCAACATTGGCAAAGAAGAGAAAGTGTGTTGACGTCTACACGGCAACCCTAGCAGAAAAGAAACCCTTTTCTGATTTCTAAATATTATTATTATTAAAATTGAAAAGACTAACATAGTGAGTTGTACACGACGAAATGTACAATTAGGTTTAGACCGAGTTTAAAATTGGTTAAATTGAACTTTCAAAATTTTTTCGCAAATCTGATTTGTTTTTGAAATAGAGAATGAAAATTCTTAATTCAATCAATCAAATCGTGTAATTCTGGACTGTCCAGTAAACGACCAATTGTGCACAGCAGAAATTATTAAAGATAAACCTAGAAAACAGTTTACAGTATAGAAATGTGTTAATCCAGATTCAAGATGATTAAACACAATAGATTAAAAATAATCCAGAAATACAGTTGATTCAAATATATGTAAACAGATTCAGTGATTAGTTTATTAAGCGAATGTAAGTAGATAATAAAAAGATCAAGAAGAGAAATGAGGAAATCAAGAACATAAAGAATTATCCTGGTTCACCCTTCCTCAAGGGCTACATCCAGTCCTTTGCAAACTAGCAAAGATTTCTACTAAAAAGATCACAAGATCAGTTTACAACCCTTGCTCCCAACAAGTTACAAACTGTTCCCAGCAGTAAAACCATACCTCACTGAACCCCTCAGCTAGTGTGTAACTAGTGCAGAAACCCACTGCACCACAACACTTGTAATCAGCAAGCAACACTGCTCCCCGCAGCACTCACCCTCTACTGGACCCCTCAGCAGATGTGAAACCAGTGCAGAAACCCACTGCACCAACTCAATTACAGACCCAGTAATTGAAAAACAACAAACAGATTACAAAATAGCAAGATCAACAATTGATCACACAGTACTTCTACACATAACAGATTACAGAGAATGAAGATCAGGTGTAGAAGACTTAGCTTTGGTCCAGAACCAAAGTCGCAAGAACCTCACTCAAGGATGCTTAAAGATTCACGTTCTTGGAGGTTTCTTGTTTTGAAAAGCTTTGTCAAAGGATGATCGCACAAAAGGGGTGTTATATCTCACTTAGAAAATCTCAAGGAATGCTTTTTGAAAATCTTAGATGTCTGAAAATGATAGTACCAATTCCTTTAAATAGCCAAATCAGTTTTAAAACATCTTAGTTGTCACAGTTCAATTAATTGAACAAACCATTCAATCAATTGAATTGACCGTTAGTTGACCCAGTCAAAGAGTCCAGTAGTAACAGAAATAACTGTCACATTCAATCGATTGTATTAGAAATTCAATTGATTGAAAAACCTTTTCCAGCAAAAATCAGTTTGGGCTATTTTTCTTAAAACCAGATTTAATAAAAATATTTGTGAATCTCTTAGCACCTCAGGAATGATGAACCATGCTACTAATGATTAAGGACTAAGCCAATCACCAACACACAAACTCAACTATGGACCAAGACCAAATCACCCAACCATCTTCATGTTGGCACAAAGTCTTCACTTGAACAATTCTGGTCCAGGTTGGTTCCAACAGATTATTCATGAGGCAGTCTTCATCAACTCACGTGCTAGGCATTGATATAGCATAGTCCAGATCCAATCCATCAGAATCTTCAGCAAGCTATGGTCTTTATTGACTTCATCAAATCACATGCTTAGCCTTGGTGCTAACAAATTGTAAAATAAGGTTTAGACTGAGTTCAAGAAGGGGGTGAATTGAACTTTCAAAATCTTTTCACAAATCTGATTTGTTCTTGAAATAGAGAATGAAAATTCTTAATTCAATCAATCAACTCGTGTAATTCTGGACTGTCCAGTAAACAATCAATAGTGCACAGCGGAAATTATTAAAGATAAACCCAGAAAATAGTTTACAGTATAGAAATGTGTTAATCTAGATTCAAGATGATTAAACACAATCCAGTAGATTAAAAGTAATCCAAAAACACAGTTGATTCAAATATATGTAAATAGATTCAGTGATTAGTTTATTAAGCGAATGCAAGCAGATAATAAAAAGATCAAGAAGAGAGAAGAGGAAATCAAGAACACAAAGAATTATCCTGGTTCACCCTTCCTCAAGGGCTACGTCCAGTCCTTTGTAAACTAGCAAAGATTTCCACTAAAAAGATCACAAGATCAGTTTACAACCCTTGCTCCTAGCAAGTTACAAACTGCTCCCAGAGTAGTAAACCTACACCTCCCTGAACCCCTCAGCTAGTGTATAACCAGTGCAGAAACCCACTGCACCACAACACTTGCAATCAGCAAGCAACACTGCTCCCCGCAGCACTCACCCTGTACTGAACCCCTCAGTAGATGTGAGACCAGTGCAGAAACCCACTACACCAACTCAATTACAGACCCAGTAATTGAAAAATAGCAAACAGATTACAAAACAGCAAGATCAGCAATTGATCACACAATATTTCTACACATAATAGATTGCAAAGAATGAAGATCAGGTGTAGAAGATTTAGCTTTGGTCCAGAACCAAAGTCGCAACAACCTCACTCAAGGATGCTTAAAGATTCACGTTCTTGGAGGTTTCTTGTTTTGAAAAGCTTTGTCAAAGGATGATCGCACGAAAGGGGCGCTATATCTCACTTAAAAAATCTTAAGGAATGCTTTTTGAAAATTTAGATGTCTGAAAATGATAGTGCTCATTCTTTCTTTTCCAGCAAAAATCAGTTTGGACTATTTTTCTTAAAACCAGTTTTAATAAAAATATTTGTGAATCTCTTAGCACCTCAGGAATGATGAACCATGCCACTAATGATTAAGGACTAAGCCAATCACTAACACACAAACTCAACTAAGGACCAAGACCGAATCACCCAACCATCTTCATGTTGGCACAAAGTCTTCACTTGAACAATTCTGGTCCAGGTTGGTTCCAACAGATTCTTCATGAGGCAGTCTTCATCAACTCACGCGCTAAGCATTGATCTAACATAGTCCAGATCCAATCCATCAGAAACTTCAGCAAGCTATGGTCTTTATTGACTTCATCAAATCACATGCTTAGCCTTGGTGCTAACAATCTCCCCCAATTTGATGAAGGCAATCTGGTGTGTGTTGAGTTTAACAATCTGAACCTGAAATACCTGTCTATTTACTCAAACAGTTTATTAGCATCACAAGGTCCAATAGGTTCAGAGCAAAAATATCAAATCAATTGGTTGAGTTAAAAACATAGTTAATTAAATTTCTTCCTGTATCCAGACTCAGTTTATTCAGATCAAGATGTTTTACTCCCCCATACTTTGATGTCCTTTAAAAGCATATAAAGAGATTAATAACATAAGGCAAACATTTCATTAATATATATTGACCCGTGGAGGTCAATCATCATAACAAGTTGCCAATTACATCAAAGACATAGATCATGATTAAGAGAAACATCAACAAACTGGATATATAACTGAGCTGCAGGTGCTGGCACATACCCAACAAATATTCAATCAACCCAAGCTTAGTACTATACTAAGCAGATCTTAACTAAAGCAAACCAAACTGAAAGAAAGACTGAAACAGATTGCAAACAACAAACTGTAAATCACATAGGGCAGACACACGAAAAAACTGTAAAACAATTGGACAAACACACGAAACACACACAATTCTCCTCCATTGAGTTCATCAAATGGAGGGGAACAACAGCAAACATGTTGTGTGCACACTAATCATCTGGCCCATAGAACATTTGCCCTAGCTTGCCTTGAATGTCATCAACACGCTCTTCTATGTTTTGGAAATGGGTTTCACAATAGTCATGATGAGACCTTTGATTGGTTTCAATGTCGTTCAGTTGATTGATCATCAGTTGCTCAAAACTAGAGTAAGACTGTTCTCCAGTCCCTAGATTTTCTCCAGTAAACTTCTCATCAGCTACACTTGTTCCAGCACCATCCGTCTCATCCTCTTCCGCACTGGCCTAGCAAATCCACTAATTCTCATTGACCTTCTTCAGCCCGATTTTGTTCAATGTGGCCACAATGATCTCACTGTGAGCTTTGACTTCTTCACTCAACTCATTCTCCACATCAATATCATAGTACTCAATGAAGCTAGAGATCAAAATCGCATAGGGAATTTTAAACTTAGGCTTCTTCCTAGTACAGACCAGTTGCTCCTTAATAACACTTACCTAGTTTACCTTTATCTTGTTGACCAGGCATTACATCAGAATCAGGTCTTCTTCAGTACGCACAGCATGATTAAATCCTCTAGGTTTTAGTATCCAGATGACAATATATGACAACAGTCTAGGAATAATAGAAAGCCCTCCCACTGAATAACTCTTCATAGAACTGTTTGTGTTCCTTAGACAAGCCTTAAAGAACTGTCCTTGTCAAATCCACCCAGATCTGTCATGTTTGCCCTGCTCACAATTGTTCCAGCATCCCTTAAGCCAACCACCGAGAGCCAAACTTCATCCGTGATAGCCATGTCCACCCCTTTCACTTGTGAATAAATGAGACCATCATCTATCCACATATTGGTAAGGAATACCTTCACCAAGTCCGGATAGATATTCCCGGACAGCTTGACAAAGCGATCAAGCCTTTGAAACTTGAGGATATCTACCACTTGATTTAGATTTTCATTTCTAAGGAACTCCATCCTTGGGAATTTTGAGTTGACAAAAGTTTTCTGGCTAAACTCCCTGTGACACTCGTTGTTGCTTTCCATGTTGCCACCGAACCATCTAGTAAGGAAGCTAGATTCATTGTTGTCATCAAAATCATGTTGTTCAACTTGTTTCACCACGACTTTCTTTGTTCTCTTTCTAGATGCTGAGGAGGAGGCCATGGTTTGGTTGAAGACAAGGGCAAAGTGCTCAATGGGTTCGAGAGATTTAGTGTTCACAATGAGTAGTGTAATGTGTGTGCAATTGAATGCAAGACCTATTCCAATTTAAAGAAACTCTAATGCACAAACAAACAAAACACTGAACACTACAGGACATAACAAATGCATGCACAGATTCTGTTGTAGAGAAACAAATTGATTGTACCTATCTCCAGAGAATATTTAGAACTGGTTTTTGACCAGTTGACCACGAATTAATCTGTGACACGTGGCATGTGAAGATTCTTCTCTTTAAGCATGCTCGTCCCACATGCAGGTGTGTCACATGTTGCTGAACATTGACCAGTTGTGTCCCCTGACCATGGGCAAGTTACAATCTTGTCCTTATTCTCCAGCTGCAGAGATTCCCATACAATGTTGATTCCGTTGAATGCAGTTGATCAGTTCTGAATTGATTCTTGATCCTTTTCATGTACTTATTCTTCACTGCGCAACATCTCAACTGTCCAGATATCATTGCCTTTCCAAGAAGCATCTCTTCTGGTGCAGTAATACACACAGATTTTGTCTGCTTATCAATCAAACAGCTACAGTAGTTTCTACTCAATTTATTGATTCTCAATTAACTAAGACACATTCCAGTCAGTAAACTACTTCCAGAATTAATTCACATTTTTGAAATCAATATTGTCCAACTCATTTTTGAGAAAATTGAATCTTTCTTTGTTCGGGGGCTTTGTGAATAAATCTGCAAGTTGATTTTCCGAATCAACAAATTAAATTTCACAATCACCATTCATTATGTGATCCCTTATAAAGTGGTGGCGAATTTCAATATGTTTGGTTCTAGAGTGTTGAACTGGATTTTTAGTCAAGTTAATTGCACTTGTGTTATCACAAAGTAATGGAATTTTAGAAAGATTAAGTCCAAAATCACTTAGTTGATGTTTTAACCAGATGGTTTGAGCACAACAGCTTCCAACAGCTATGTATTCTGCTTCAGCTGTAGACAATGCAACACAGGCTTGCTTTTTGCTGTGCCAAGATATCAAACTGGATCCTAGCAAGTGACATGTCCCACTAGTGCTCTTCCTATCCACTTTACAACCTGCAAAGTCAGAATCAGAATATCCAACAAGATTTAAAGTTACCTCACTTGGATACCATAGACCAACTTCAGTAGTTCCCTTGAGATACTTCAAAATTCTTTTGGCTGTCACATAGTGTGATTCCTTTGGTTTAGCTTCAAATCTGGCGCATAAACACACACTAAACATGATGTATGGTCTACTTGTTGTCAAATACAGAAGTGATCCAATTAATTGTTTGAACTTAGTCTGATTCACATCAACTCCAGTTTCATCAGCATCTAAATAGCATCCAGTGGCTATTGGAGCGAAAGCTTCTTTGCAATTTTCCATATTGAATTTCTTCAATAATTCCCTGCAATACTTTGCTTGACAAAGAAATATGTCATGTTCAACTTGTTTAACCTGCAAACCTAGAAAGAAATTGAGCTCCCCCATCATGGACATCTCAAATTCTCCTTGCATAGTAGCAACAAACTGCTCACATAAACTTTCATTAGTTGAACCAAAAATAATGTCATCAACATAAACTTGAACAAGTATTATATCATTGCATGAATTCTTAATAAACAAGGTCTTATCTATTTTCCCTCTCTCATAGCCTTGAGAAAGCAAGAAGTTACTCAACCTCTCGTACCACTGTCGAGGTGCTTGCTTTAACCCATACAAGGCCTTCTTGAGCTTGAAAACGTAATCTGGATTGTTGTGATCTTCAAATCCAGGGGGTTCACTCACATAGACCTCTTCATTAATGAACCCCTTCAAGAAAGCGCTTTTGACATCCATTTGATGTAATCTGAACCCCTTCAAGCAAGCATATGCTAGTAGCAATTTGACTAGTTCCAATCTAGCTACTGACGCATAGGTTTCTCCAAAATCGATGCCTTCTTCCTGGTTATATCCTTTTGCCACAAGTCGCGCCTTGTTCCTTACAATGACACCCTGTTCCTCACAATGACACCTTGTTCATCTATCTTGTTCTTTAAAACCCACTTGGTTCCAATCACATTCATCTTCTCTGATCTAGGAACAAGTGTCCAGACCTCATTTCTTACAAACTGGTTCAGTTCCTCGTGCATGACATTTATCCAGTTGTTATCTTCAAGAGCTTCACCCACTAACTTGGGTTTAACTTGTGACACAAATGTCATATGTTCACAAAAATGATTCATGGATCTTCTAGTGGTTACACCCTTCTATACCTGACCAATGATATTGTCTAGTGATAGATTCCTAGGAACCCTCCATTCTCTAGGCAGTTCAGTATTTGTTGCTGCTGCTCCAGTGCCAGATTCAATCGGTTGATCTTGTGGTTCAATCAATTGAGCTTCATCCAATTGATTGTCTTTTTCAGATTTACCCAGTTGATCTGTGACAATCTTTTGATTCACTACTTTATCATCATCTACAGTAATCTTAATGCTTTCCTGCACTTTGTGGTCAGTTTCATCAAATGCAACATGCATGGATTCTTCTACAACCATGGTTCTCCTAATATACACTCTATATGCATGACTATGCAGTGAGTAACCAAGAAAGATACCCTCATTCGTTTTTGGATCAAATTTGCCCAAGTTATTTATCCTATTGTTTAAAATAAAACACGTACATCCAAAAACTTTTAAATGGGAAATGTTAGGTTTTCTACCTTTAAATAGCTCATAGGGGGTCTTCTTTAAGATTGGCCGAATGAGTACTCTATTCAGTATATAGCATGTTGTACTAACTGCATCAGCAGAGGTATTTAGGCAAATCTATTGCATTCGGCAGCGTCCTGGCCAGCTCCTCGAGTACTCTATTCAGTACATAGCACCTAGGCTTTTGGTTCTTGATGGGCCAAATAAATCCATGTGAAGCAGCTCAAGTGGTCTAGTTGTAGACACAACATTAATCGGTTTAAACGAGCTTTTAGTTTGCTTACCCTTTTGGCATGCTTCACACAGTTTGTTCCTCTCAAACTTAAGTTTAGGAAGACCAATTACAAGATCCTTAGATGCAATCCTATTTAGATGATGCATGTGAATGTGTGCAAGTCTCCTATGCCACAACCAAGATTCATCATCTCGGGATAGCAAATAGTTCATAGTAGGGATGATGCTTGAGACATTAAGCATGTAAACATTACTTACTCTTTTACCTACAAGAATTGTTTCGGTAGAATCTGAATCTGCTATAATGCATTGCTCTGGTCCAAAAGTAATCTTGTAACCACGATCACACAGTTGACTGATACTCAGCAGACTATGCTTCAGACCTTCTACCAGCAACACATCCTTTATGATTACTTTATTCTCGCTTCCTATATCACCAACACCAAGAATCCTTCCTCGATTGTTGTCTCCATAGGTGACGAATCCTGTTGGTTTCCATTTCAAATTAATCAATTGTGAAGCCTCTCCTGTCATGTGCTTTGAGCATCCACTGTCCAAATATCACATCAGTTTATTGGATGCTGACTGTTCCTGCAAAACAGATTGAGGTTAAGGATTTGGTACCCTGTTAAGCTTGGGTCCAGCAGTGTTAGATGTGCTTTTTAGCACCCACCTAACTAATCTTTTTGGCACACTAAATTTCCTAATCCTATAGTTTCTAACAGAGTGACCCTTTTTCATACAGTAGAAGCAGGCAATAGATTGTGAAGACTGTGATCCAGAACCTTTAAAAAAATTGTTAAATAGTTTTTGCTTTCCATTGGGACCAGCTTGATAACCAATGCCAGCCTTTTCAAAAACACAATTTTGCCATCCCAAAAGAGCATTCAGGTTTGTTGTCCCCATAGAAAATTTCGAAGCAGTAGAAATCAGATAACTCATTTTACTTTGCAAAACAACACAGTTTTCACAATCAACTGGGTTGCTAAAGTTAAGTTTACTGGAGTGTGCAGAATTTAGCTGCTTTTCTAAATTTTCAGAATCATCTTTTGCTTTAAGTAACTCATCCTCCAATTGCTTAACTCTATTTTCCAGCCAGTTGTTCATGCCTTTCAATCTAATATTGGATTGAGCTAACTTGTTAGCTTCTTCATGTGTTTCTTGAAATGCATGAAGTGTGTTGTAGTTAGTACTATTAAATGAAGCACTGGATTTAGTACTACTTATATCAGAATCTCTTCCAACAATCATACACAGATTGACTTCAATCTCATCTTTTGAAGAACAACTAGACGATGTAACATTGTCCTCCCAAGCTATATACGCTCGTCTAGTTTTTCCAGATTTATTGTTCTTCTTTTCTGATGCTTTGTCTTTGGATGCAATGCTTGGACACTTAGCTTTCATATGTCCCTGTTTTCCACAGCCAAAGCACACAAATTTAGTTGAACCAGAATCAGATTTATTTTTACCTCTTTTACCTTGCTGATTCTTCAATATGTTCTTCATCTTTATGAATTTCTGAAACTTTCTTGTCAACAGATTGAGGTTCTCAGATTCACTGCAGTCTTCTGAACTTTCATCAGTTGATTCCTAAATAGCAGTTCTAGTTTTGAGTGTCAGGCTCTTGGTCTTTTTCTCCACTGTTTCCATTTCTTTCAACCTGATCATCTCCAGTTCATGTTCCCTAGTTTGCCAAACAGCGCTACAGTTGTAAGTGTTGTCAAGTCTCTAGTTTCTAAAATTGCTGTGACTTTAGGCTGCCAGCTCCTGTCCAAGCACTTCAGAATCTTGATATTAAGCTCCTCTCTATCAAACTGCTTGCCCTGTCCAATTAGATGATTGACAATATGTGTAAATCTCTTCTGGACATCAACAATGGTCTCTCCCTGCTGCATTCTGAACAACTCGAATTCCTGGATCAATGAATGTTTGCGTGTTTTCTTCACATCAATGGTTCTTTCATGTGTGACTTCTAGAATGTCCCACATTTCTTTGGCTGAACTGCATTGAGATACTCTAAAGAACTCATCCAGACTTAATGCAGAAGTTATAATATTTTTAGCTACACAATCATACTACATTTTCTTGTTCTCAAGATCAGTTAACTCATCAAAGCACTTAGTAGTAGACACACCATCAACAACATGCATAGGAATGAATGGACCATTTACTATGGCATTCCAGATGCTACGGTCAATAGATTCAATGAAGATTTTCATTCTTACTTTCCAGAATTGATAATTTACCCCAGAAAACATAGGTGGTCTATTCATAGATGCACCTTCAGTAAAAGGTAACTTATTCTCGGCCATGGATCGAAATCTTGACTAGGATTCAAGATCCTAGCTCTGATACCAATTGTAAAATAAGGTTTAGACAGAGTTCAAGAGAGGGGTGAATTGAACTTTCAAAATCTTTTCGCAAATCTGATTTGTTCTTGAAATAGAGAATGAAAGTTCTTAATTCAATCAATCAACTCGTGTAATTCTGGATTGTCCAGTAAACAATCAATTGTGCACAACGGAAATTATTAAAGATATACCCAGAAAACAGTTTACAGTATAGAGATGTGTTAATCCAAATCAGTGACCGAATCAATGATCGAAATCAGTGACCAAATCAATGATTGAAATCAGTGACCAAATCTATGACTGAATTTGTGACTGAAATTTTTGGTCACTGATTCAATCACTGATAGTGACCGAATTTTTTTGGTGACTAATTCGGTCACCAAGAGTGATCAAATTTTTCGATCACTAATTTCAATCACTATTCAACAGTTTTCTAGTAGTGCGTGATCCTGGTTGCGACATGAGCAAAATGAAAAGTTTTGTCACATGGACTGTATACACCCTTACATGTACCTAATAAACCTTGGGTGAAAGTATCTATGGATTTATTCTATGGTTGCCAAGATCAAAAAAGGATAGAGATTCAATTTTTGTGGTAGTGGATAGGTTTTCAAAAATAACACATTTTATTCCTTGTCACAAAATTGATGATATTGTTCATGTTGCAGAATTGTTTTTCAAATAAATTGTGAGACTTCATGGAATGCAAAAAAGTATTGTATCTAATTGGGATACAAGATTTCTTAGATAATTTTTGGACGGTTTTGTGGGAAAAACTTAGAACAAAATTATTGTGTTTTACTTCGCATCACCCACAAACCGATGGTCAAATGGAAGTTTTCAATAGAATATTATCTCAATTGCTTAAGACTATTGTTCAAATAAATTTGAAAAATTAGGAGGATTGCTTGTCATATGCTTAATTTTCTTATAACAAAAATGTGCATTCATATACTAATTATTCTCCTTTTGAACTAGTTTATGGTTTTAATTTGTTAACTCCAATGAACTTAATACCATTACCTATCAATGAACGAGTTAGCCTTGATGGTAAGAAGAAAGTTGAGATGGTGAAGAAAATCCATGAGCGAGTTAAACAACAAATTGAAAAGAAAAATGAGCAATATGCAACTCAGGCCAGAAGGAGACGAGTGAGATTTGAACCTGGAGACTACGTATGGGTGCACATGAGAAAAGAAAGATTTCCAGCTCAAGGAAAATCCAAATTGGCTCCTAGGGGAGAAGAACAATTTCAAGTCATTAAAAGAATATATGACAATGCTTATAAGATTGATCATGTTGGTAAGTATAGTGTTAGTATTACTTTTAATTTGCTTATTTATCTCCTTATGATGCAGGTGATGATTTGAGGTCAGTGGAAAGAAGGTATGATGAGAATGAAGAGCTTAAGTTTAATCCTACTCCAGAACATGCAAATCCAAATAATCCAAATGACCCTTTACAAATTTCAACTAGATCAATCATAAGATCAAGGGCCAAAAAGCTGACGGAGGCATTGAGTAGACTGGTTCAAGACGTTTGGGAAGCAAACAAATTTAAAGACTTACTTTGAACTTGATTTCGTTCTTAATTTGATATGAGTTGATGAAGAATTGAATGAAGAAGTTTGCGCTAAAAACAATCCAATTGAAGTGTGAGGTCCATATGTCATGCATCACCAGATTTAATTTAAGTATAAATGGGCTATTGTGGACTAAGATTAAATTCTAAAGAGTCAACTATCATTTTGGATGAATTTTAAATTTTGTTTTGATGTATTTTGATTAATTTTCCATAGGACTTGGAGTAGTCATACTTAGTAAATTGTGTTTTTTCGTTTTCCAATTCATGTAATTAATTAGTCATCTAAAATTACGCTAAAACATTGTTGTTGCATTAAATTAGGAGGCTTATAGGTTAATAAGGAGTTTGATAAACTTTAGAAGCTAACAAAAGTCAATTTAAGTCAGCAATACACATGTAAACAAGGCAACGAATTGGAAATACAAATTTTATTCTTGAAATTTCCAAAATGAGAGTTTCTCTCTTGAGTTCTTAATTGGACTTGCAAATTTATCAAGGGCTAGTCATCCTTGTGGTGTTTCTTCATACTTTAGGGTCCTTGTTATGTTTTGCAACGCAAGGATCCTAAGTAGATCTTCCTAAACTTGAATACTTAGGGATCTTGGGGCGTTGAAATACTCTTTGTTGTTGGTTCAGGTGTTTAATCCTAACTGAGTTCACATCATTTCTATAATTTCTTCTTTTTATATGCAATTATTGAGTTATATGCTTTAATGCTTAACAATAGATAAATCTTTGTATTGATGCAGATTGAGTTCAATGTTATCTTCTTTACATTCAAGAATTCTTTATAATGATCTTAAACATGTTCTCACTTGGTTGAGTTTTATTACTAATGCTTGTATTGTAAACCTTTACTGCTAATACATGATCTTAGGGGTTGAATGATATTGAGAAATACGTGCAACTTTCAAAATCAAACTCAATCAACCATAAAAGTGTAGCTACTGGGAATGGAGTGCAATTTTTGGCAATATTGTTCTAGTAAGTTGATCTTTATGCAAAAGCAAATCTCACCAAGTCAAGGAATCAATTGATTATTTTTCAATCTTTAGGTGAATATGATCAAGGAATTAACTTGGTTTATAAAAAAAAGAATAATTATAAATGGCATATATGAATAGGGATTATGTATGATCTTATTATAACTCCAACACTCGTCTCCATCAATCTACTCTATCACTCTCATTTATTTGTAGTTCTAATGTGTAGTTTTAATCTTTGTATATTTGCCATTATTAACAGAAGAAACGTTGACCATCTGAAGACTTTATGATCTATGAGGATACGACAACCCAATTTTCAATTGTTCTATAGTTGACTCATTCCATTTGGCTACAAATCAATTGTTCAAGAAAGCGTTTACTGCATATATCTGCTATTATAGAGCGTCTATCAATTTGGGATGTGAGAAAATCTCTTGTAATTCTTCACTGATGTGAAGTAATCCCTTGTGAGATTTAGATGTACTCTATTTCAAAGTGTTTTTTTTTTTCAATTTTTGAGTGAGCTTGATCTCAAGTGGAGATTGAGATTAGTTTAACATGGAGAGATTCATGTACTCATGTAACCTGAAGAGGTTTGCGTTTTTATTGTAACTTAGAGTGGTTTATGTAATCTTTGTAAACATTTATAGTATAGTGGAACCTCTTGAACAATTTGTATTCAAGAGAGAATCGGACATAGCCTAAGTGGTAAGCGTGAACCTATATAAAATTTTCTTCTCTTTGCTTATATCTTCTTGTATTAGACGATCTTGGTTTCTTCTATTGCTTAAAATGATATTGGTAATGTCAACTCATAATAATATCCAAATCCTAATTCCTTAAGTGAATGAGCCTAGGTTTTCCTATTAACCGTCAATTACTTCATCAATTATATATATTAAAAAAAATACTTGCTTTTTGCCACAAGAGTCTTAAGACAACAAATGAATCATGTTTTATTCAGATACAAGCTTTCATTTGGTATTTCAATTCAGATCTCAATTACAAATGATATTTCACAGTACTTTAAGAATCAAATATCAAGCCATGAATCAACACAATATGCATTAAGGACAAAATCAAAATACTGAGATTGAAAGAAAAGACATATATATATATATATATATATATATAAACTCAGTATTAATTACATGAAAATTTAATTGATTACATCTAACTCCAACAACAATGAAAAGGATGAACAATGGAGGAAACACTACAAGAAAAACGTAAATTACCAATGAAAGATTATCGATGGAATTTTATCCGTTGATAAAATGTATTACCTTCAAATTTTATCGACAAAAAATTTTACAATCAATTTATCAATGGATTTCATTTGTCGATAATTATCGGTGAAAAATTTACCGCCAAAATACATTTTGGTAAATCTTTTAGTAAATTGACCGCCAGTTTATCAACAGATTTAATCCATCGATAAATTGATCGACAATTATTCGTCAATAAATCATCTGTCAAGTTAGCGTCGAATTTAGTTCGTCGGTAATCATTCACATATTAATAATAATACTACTAATAATAATAATAATAACAATAATAATAATAATAATAATAGTATAATAATAATAATAACAATATAATAAGTATTATTATTATTATTATTATTATTATTATTGTAATTGCAATAATAAGTATAATAATAATCGTAACATGACAGAAAAGTTTTTCTGGTAGTGGGTAATAAAAATAATAAAATTTAAAATAAAAATAGTAAAAATGATAATAATATAATATAATAATAATTTTTATAATAAAAATAATATTTGTTAATTTACCAACGGATTTTGAGTGTTACTTACGGATTTGCTCATCGGTAATCCCAGTTTTTTTGTAGTGAAGATGGATATACAAAGAGGAGACAAGAAAACCCTTCTTAGAGAACCCTAGTTGTCGTCTAAGGCTACATTTTTCTAACTTTCAGACGGAGTCTGACTCCCAGATGGAGTGAAGTCTCTAACACTAATGCAAAGAGTCTTTTAAATACACAAATTTTGACATTCACGCCCAGCCTAATTTTAGTGTTGTTGGACGTAGTTAAGCGCTTAAAGAATGTCAACCCAACTCATGCCTAACCCAGCTTCAGTAGCATCGGGATCAACTACGCAGGTCTACTCTCGAGTTCAGTGGCGTCCGACCCAGCTTTAGTGGTGCAAGGCGCAAGTCTCCTACATCATTTTTACTCTTTTATCTCATCTTTCATGGTTCCTAATTCTAGTCCTCCAAATTCAATGCTTCATGTTCACTTTTTGAGAAAAATAAAAGGAATTATTGTAACTTTCCATTCTTATACTATAGCAATCAATTATTAACAAAAACCTAATAAATTAAAGAAATAAGTAGGGTCCAAGCTTAGAAAAAGTTGATTTTATTATAAAAATTAGCTTCAAAATACACAAAAATAAATGTTATCAAACTCTCCCAAACTTAGAACCTTGCTTGTCTTTAAGCAAATGTAACTTGGCACAAATATACAACTACTTAACATTGATATAACTACTAAGATGAAAGTTAACACAATCACTTCATATATCAATTATGTATGCTTTCTCCAATCAAGCTTAAAAAATATTTGTTTCCTAGTCAAGATTAAGTTACGGTGCTCACAGTGCAAATGTAACAAAAAAATACAAGCATCATTTTCAATACAAACTAACAATCATTGCAAAATATTTTCGTGGACAACTAAAGGCATCATTCCTCACCATAAAAAGTGTTTCACTAAAGCACACTAGTGTCTCGCGGTATATTTATCTCTCTTCTATTACTGATTTCCTACAATTTAACTTTGCTTTTTATTTTTAAAGCTAAAAAACTTCAAAAATATGTTACATCACAAGGACTTTTATTAGGTTGTAACATGGTTGGGCTAAGAAGAAAATTGATTTTTCTAAATAATCAAAGGCAGTTTGAGCAAAGAGAGCAATTAGATCAACTTATGAATTCAACACATTTTACCCTATTCTATTTGTAATTGAAACGTAATCAATATCATCTTTCCCCCATATTATTTTATTTTTGAAACAATTTTTTTCTTTTCCTTTTTTTTTTAATAATTGATGTACAGTATGAACCACTATCTTTTCCTGATCTCATTTATACCCCTTATATAATAATTTTAATTTCTTCCACCATACTTTAATCACACTAAGGACTATCACCTTCTTCCTCTCTAAGCTCATAGTGAGGTAGTCAAGGTTAAAACATTTAAGGATGAAGACAAATTTTTCCTCCCCCAAACTTCAATCATACTAAGGACCATGATCTCCTTGCTTTCTCAACTCATAGTGAGATAGTCAAGGTTAAAACATCTAAGGATTAAGAAAAATTTCTTTCAAAGCTAAAAAGGGTGCATAAAGGTTTTATTCACAAAAAAATTGGGTTGGCTATTTGACTCAAACTATAATGAAATAAAAAAATGGCCTTGATCATATGTAAACATGAAAATGCTATAATTAGCATAGAAACTCAAGCAAAGTCAATTATGAGTCAAAAGTGATAACATACAATGAGTTTAAACTCTGAAACACAAAATCTCACTGATCAAAGTGTTGGAACCAAAGGTTGTCGTATAATATGCCACAATGATTAATCACAAATAAAACAATATGAATGCACTTTCAATCACAAAACACAAGAGTAACCACAAACTTATACTCGGTAGAAAACACATTCAACACAGTTTATAATAGAGAGAAAAACGATAAATTCTCATCAATAAGAAATTCTCATTAATGACATGCAAAGCTCACTCCAAGTTATATAACCAAATGCATCATATATCTCACATCAGCCAAGTTAAAAAATTTGTTATAAGACAAAAATAGACAGAAATTGTAAAATAAAAATTGAAATCAAAAGAATAAAGAGCAAAATAAAGTCTTGCAAAGGTTTATTCTCCAGTAGATCCTGATCATCATAGAATATGGTCCTCTTCTTTAGCCTCATCATCATCCACATCCTCAGCAGGCTCACCCCTTCCAACAAATGGTGTTGTACCCCATGCCCAAAATTTCATATTTTTACCCTTTAGGGGTAGGCGCCATAGTGTTATGATGGGTGTCAGTTCAGTACTACAAATTTTGTTGAAAATATTTATATGGCGTTGGGTGCCATAATGTTACATTGTGTGTGACCATCAAAAATTTTGGATCGTGCTCCATTCACGTTGAGTCAGTCGTCACATGGGGGGCGAAGCAATTTTTTTTTATTCTAACTGAATCTTTGGGTTGCCTCCTAAGAAGCACTTGTTTGATGTCCCGAGGCTTGACAGATGATTTAATCATAGTGACAAGAACACACAAAGACTCAAGCAACAAGTTAGTCAAAATATTTTGTTATATATATAATCTGTAAGGTAAGAATAATAATAAAATTAAAAAAAATAAAATTTTAACAAATCTGCAGTCTCTATTTACATAGGCAATTAATAATTATTGTTTGGTTCCTATTGTTCAACCCAATTAATTCCTTAATCACGTTTACCTAGGAAATTAAAAATAATCAATCCATTCTTGGATTTGATGAGACCCTCTTTCCGCATTGAGATCATCTTACTAGAACAAGAAGTCAAAGATTGCACTTTGTTCCCAATAGTTACAAATCTCTGGTTGATTGAGTTTGGTTTTGAAAGTTGAACGCATTTCCCAATATCATTCAACCCCTAAGATCATGTATTAGCAGCAAAGGTCTACAATTCAAGCATTAGCAATAAAACTCAACTAAGCAAGAATACGATTAAGATAATTACAAAGATTCCTCTATTGTAAAACATTTAAGCACAAAACTCAATAATTACATATATAAAGAAGAAATTATAAGAGTTCTAAAAAATAAATAAAAGAAAAAAATTAAAATATCAACGATGAAGTCTAAAAGAGTTATAAATACAAAATCACCTTATATTGGAACATAAGTCCTCGCCAACAGTGTTAAAAACTTGTTATCATTTTTCGCTTCTAGTAAAAAGTGCACCAGTCGCAAATGTAGTAAGTGATAAATACATCATTCTCTCCTAAAGAACTTGTGCAATACACTATAATAAATGCAATTGATAACAAACATAAATTACAAATTATTCCCAGTATTTGAATTGATCAACAAGAAAATAAAATTATGCAAAACAATTAAAATATTTTTGGTATTTTTATGACCACTCAGAATACGAAAAAAAGATTAGAGATGATATGGAATTTAAATTGATAGGGTTAAACTTCACCAAACCTCTCTCTTATGCATAAAAATGATTATCTCCTTTCCAAACTAATACAATGTCAACCCACACTAATACCTAAACCCTAAGTTGTGTCGGGCATATCTAATCTGCTTTGGACGCATTTCTCTACCCTTGGTCTTGGGTTCTCTAACATCGGGCTCAAGTTTACTGAGACGGGCCCTACTTCTTTTGCCCAATTTTTTCTCCTTCTCGCACTCTTTCAAGGCTTTAATCCTCTTTCTTCTGATTCAATGCTTTTCTGATCCATTTTTATTTATTTCATTTTAGTTTAAGCCAAATAACCAACCTTGTTTTGATATAATAAAACCTTTGTGCACCCCTTTGAGCTTTAAAAGAAATTATTTTTCATCCTTGAATCCTTTATCCTTGTTAAGCATGAATTGACTATTGTTGACACTTTTTGTGTTTAAGGGCAACTGCACTAGTCGCTCATGCAGCAAGTAATAAATATATCATTCTATCCCAAAGGACTTATGTAATACACAACAATTTTTACAATTATAATAAAATTAGACCAAAGAACAATTCAATAGTTTAAGTAGTTTATGCAAGAAAATAAATTAAACAAAATAAATTAAATGTTTTTATAAATTTATGTTAAATCTTAAATAGCAGAATAAGGTTAAGGATCGATGATATGAATATTGTTAAGGCTAAAATTCACTATATCTCACTCTCATGCATAGAAATAATTACATTCTTTTCCTAACTAATGCCAATATTAACTCATAAAACTACCCAAACCTTAATTCCTTAAGTGAATGAGCCTAAGTTTTCCTATTATCCATCAATATTTTGATCAATTATATAAAAAGACTTGTTTTTATCACAAGGGTTTAAGACAATAAATGAATCATGTTCTACATTGGACGCAAGTTTTTATTGTGGGTTGAAGTTGACATTTGTTTGGAGAGAAGGTAAATATTTTTTTTTTCTTTCATTCAATTAATCTTTGTCATTTTTCTGCATTCCAAGTGTATGACAAAAATACTTGAAAGTATTTTACTTTTTTTTTTGCACAAATTTAATTTCTCTATCAACAATAAAAATTATAGACTTATTCTTTTGTCTAATTTTTTTATAATTATAAATATTGTCGTGTATTACAAAAAATCTTTTGAAAAAAAAAATATTTCTTATTTTTAAATAAAAATCCTATTTGAACAAAATGAATGATATTTTTTATACATAAAAATAAATATATTTTAAAAGCTTAAAAAAATATTAATTTTAAATATGCTTATGTATATGTTAAAAGTAAGCTACTTGGAGCGTAAATTAAAGAAAGAAAAATTAGTAGAACTATAAATGATCCAACAAAATATTATTGCGACTTTAGTTGTCATTGAATGACTTAAATAAGAATATAATAAACGAAGAATGTAACAGTCAATAAACTTTTATTTAGGTGAAGTCAATAAATAATTTAAGTTAATATAAATCTTTTTTTCATATAATGTAATTGTTTATTATACAATGTTTAAATTTTGAATAGTTATTATTGTTGCTAAAATCTTGAATAAAAGAAGTGTTAATCCACTTTACAATATTTTATGTAGTACCTCTGTTTTACCATGAGTGCAACATAAAGTCATTATACACCTCTTAACAACAATAATGGATATAATATTTTTAACATAAGTTTACTGTAATAACTTCAACCTTTCTATAAATACATCATTTTGAATAAAAATAAAAAATAATTTACTTTAGGATATATTAAGATAAAAAATATAGTGAACACTTTTTTTATATGATTAAAATTACAACTACTTTAGAAAAAAAATATAATTAAAATTTAGTTCACATCACCTCTCTTGTATGTTTAACAAATATTTTATTTTAAATGAACAAATCTTGATATTTGGTTCTAAAGTAAAGTTTAAATACAAATAGGAAAATAAAGTATCACTTTTCAAAATATACTTTTATAATTAAAGTAATTTAACAATATATTTTGCAATCACGTTTAATAATTCCAATTCCATTTTTAAAACCAATTACATCAATATTTGATAACATACATTTAGTTAGAAAAAAAAATAACGTTGGAAACTTAATTAAGTAACTTAAGTATAATTATTTCTTTAATTGATTATATAGAAAAGTGCATTTAAAATAATAATCAAAGTACATCCTTACAAAAATCAATCTTGTTTAAGTGCGTCCGGATGTACGATAAAGAAATAAAGAGCATGCGTTCCTCTTAGACACCGTATAACTTTTTCAACAATAACGTCAATTTTCATTATGAAATAACGCTCAATCAAATATATTAAAACAAATTACTCATTTTACAAGACATATAATAATTAAAACGCGTTTTTCTTAACAAATCTTACAGAAATCAAGGCGACTTTTAACACGTTCAATGAAATTAATATAATTAAAAAAATTAATTTATCTTAAAAAATAAAAAAAAATAATCTTAATTACTAAGAGAAGTAATATTATCTTCCAAACACTTATTTTCTTTCTTAATAACTAAAATTTATTTTAAATAAAAAAATTTTGATACTTTCCTCTAAATCAAAGTATCGCGAAATAAGAAATAAAACTTCAACATTTATAACATTTAATAAACTTTAGCTCATATAGAAAATGTTACGAAGACTTAAAAAGCGTGTTTGTCTATCTATAAAAAAAATGGAAAGATCAAATGTAACTTACGCAAGTTATTACATTATTAAATAAATTTCAATTAAAATTTAATTTTAAAATTCACAGTTAGATTGAAAATTTCTATTTATATATATTGTATACATATGAAAATTACGTATTATATAACTTTTAAAATATATTAAAATATGGATCATGTAAATTATTACTATTTCAAATTTTAATTCAATAGTCAAGATAATATATATTTGATTCAAGAGTTGGGTAAGTTAAAATTATAATATGTATAAAAGGTATTAAACGGTGAAATATTTAATAGAAGTAAACCGCACAGCTGTCATTTCATATTTCCTATAAAAGAAATGTGAATATTGACAATGTATGTGTTGAAATATGAACCGTTAGTTCCTTTATTTTATTATTTTAGGAGACAAAAATGCAAAATGAAAAATTAATACCATACATGCATATAAGGTCTTAGAAATAGAACAGTTAGAAAAGGAACATATTTATTTGTAATAAATAGTTGGCAAATATGTCTTCGAAAAGAACATAAAAATCTACAGAAGAGGTTTGGAGAGAACACAGATTCATCATTCACAGAGAAGAATGATGAAAAAAAAATGAGAAGGGCGAGTGAGTGAATAGGATATGAGACAGTAGAAAAAACAGGAGAGAGAATAAGCAGATTGAAGAGAGAGTGTGAAACCTCAAGGAGAAAGCGACAGCGCAGAGAAAAAAAGGGTTGGGTGCCAGCCACCACAACAGTGAATTCTGAATAATACACACAAACATACAATTACAAACAAAACCAGGTAAAATTTACCATCAGAAAAAGTCTTTTAAGATTCTCGTGGCATTAACAAGGTAGTCTTACTTTTTAATGTGCAACTGGGTTGTCTAATGTTTTTATGGAGATTCGCGTCTGTGTCTGTTTTAATCCGTGTGCCAAGGTCGCCGCTTTTTTTTCTTTTGTTTTTTCTGTGAACTAAGACATAGGAGAGAGATTGGTTGTAAAAAAAAATATTTTTAGGACAGAAAAATCTTGGCCATAGATTTATAATCTTTTCATCTAAAAATACAGTCTTGTGTTGTTTTTCTATATAAACTGTGTAACTCTATCACTAAAAGTTTCTCTCTTTTTGGTCAGAGGGGGGAGTGTGGTGTTTTTTTTTTTTCTGGGATTTCTGTGAGGAATCCACTGAAGGAGGAAGAGGAGGAGATTTATGTCTTCTTGGTTTTATTTGGAAGTAGTGATTGGAGCTCTGTTGCAGCTCGGGTTTGGTTATGCTTGTTGTGTTTGCTGCATGCTACTCTGGCTAGTGTTGGATACTGCTGTTTCGATGAGTTTGAGGCCAAAACGGTATGTGGGGTTTGCGATTTTTGTTGTTGATGTTTTGGATTTGATGATGTTGTGTTGGAGTTTGAGGTTTTTCTTGTGGTTGTGTTTTTGTTTGCTTTATTTTGCAGGACATGTCATGGAGTTGTAGTTTGTTATGGAGGCTTTCAGATAAAAAAATTCTCTGGCTTCTTCCTCCTTTTGAGAGTGGATCTCACCTGATATTCTCGAAATTTTGAGGTTTTCTTTTTGTTTTATTTAATTAAAAATTTTGGTTTCGTTTTGGTAGACAATTTTGTGGGTATTTTTGAGGGGTTTTAGGGGTTTTGACCCAAATTTTCACCATGCTTGAGGCTCTTAACCAATCCGCTAAAACGATGAAGAAATTGAAGCAGAAGCGAAAACCATTTCATGACTCCAAAATGACAAGGAAACTGCGCGTCATTTGTGACGATCCTGATGCTACCGACTCATCATCGGATGAAGAGGAGTATTTTGGGAAAGGTAGGAAGGTGAGGAGAACTGTGGTTGAGATTGCTCTTCCACCAGTTCCAGTTACCTCTGTCATTGCAGCTGAAACTAGCACTGAGAGTTCAAACAATGAGGAGCTGAACAAGAAGAGGGTTTTGCCCAAAACCCCCTCTGTGAAGAGGCAATCTTGTGGGAAATACAAAGGCGTTCGGATGAGGAAATGGGGCAAATGGGCTGCAGAGATTCGTGATCCTTTCAAGGGTGCGCGTGTCTGGTTGGGCACTTACAACACTGCAGAAGAGGCTTCTCAGGCCTATGAGACCAAAAGGCTTGAATTTGAAGCCATGGCCAAGGCTTTGTCTGATGAGAGGAGCAACAACAAAAACACAGACAGCAACAACAACAATGTTGTTCCTGCTTCTGTTGTAACTGTGGCTGCCTCAGAAAAGAACCACTCCAACTACTGTGTTTCTTCTGCTGCAGATTCCGTATCAGATTCCAAGTCTGCTACTATCGACTACTCAGAGAGTAGTATTCTGTCACACACATCACCATATTCTGTGCTTGAGCTGGATACCTCTGCTTCCAATTTGACTGGGAGTGGTAAGGTTTCAGGCAATGAAGTTGTTGAGACTGAAGCTTTAGCAGCAGAAGTTGTTGAAACTGAAGGTCTGGTGAGTGAATTTGCTGAGCTAGAAATTCCGGATTTGAGCATGCTGACTGTGCCACCCCCTTCTGCTGCTGCACCTCAGTTTGAATTTGATTGGTTGGCATTAGACAGTCTGGAGCATGGATTTGATGAAGAGCTTGGGTTTGATGAGGATCTTGCAGCCCTGGAAGACATTCAGATTTTTGGCTTTGATGACAGTCAGCCCAGTGAGCTTCCGGATTTCGATTTTGATGACTTTGGTGCTGATGAGTTTGCTGGTTGGATCGAAGAACCCCTCAATATACCTTGCGTATAAATTTTGCAGCTATAGAGAGGAACTATCTCTGTCCTATAGAGTAGTACTACATTTCAAGTTTTGCGGTATTTGGTCTAGTTTTGTGAGATCTCAGGACTAAATCTGGTCCCGGGTAGTTGTTTTGTTAGTTCAGTTTTAATTTATTTGTTTCTTTAGTGAGATAGAAGATGAATGAGAAGCAAAGGGAGAATTGCCTTGGGTTTTCTTGTGCTACTAGAGCCGTCCAAGGGTTCTCCACATACTACAATTATCAGTGTTTTTGAGTGTCTAGAAGACTATTCAATTTCAATTCTATTATCTCTGCCTATCACATACTTTGTTCACAAATTCTATGCTATCCTCAGAAATTTAATGGTTTTGGTACTCACTTTTGTTCATACTCATTCAACTATTAATCCAAAAAACAATTGTACCAAAGTCCATAAATTTCTCTGGATACCATAGATATCTCTTAGTTTTGTTTGGCTCGGGCGAGAAAAGGGAGAGTTGAGTTCGAGTGATTTGAAGAAGGAATCGAAAGTTAAATAGGTTGGATTATTGAAAAGATAATGAATCTGAGGAAGAGGTTTGTTGACATTGAGTTGATTGATTGAATGAAGGTTGATATGATTTAATATGAATTTTTAGAATGTATGTATGACTTTTTGTTGAAAAAGGTATTAATTGAGAAAATAAAACAAATTATTTCTTAAAACATGAATATAACTATTATTTATTAGTTTTCAATAATAATTATAATAAATTAAAGAAAAATTTAATAAAAGTAAGTATTCTAAGAAGTCAAATGTTAGATATAAAAGTAAATTAATAATTTACCAAATGACTCTTCGTCTTACGTTGTTTTAGAATATTTCATATAAATAATGACATACGTTGTTTTAGAATATTTCATATAAATAATGACAAAATAACTTGTATCAAAAACGTAGAATTTTGTAAACAATTTCAAATTCATTTCCTTCTCTTCTGCTTGAATTATATGGTCAAACCCCTTACCATTTTCTTTCTAATGGAAAACCCAAAGTTACCCTTAAAATCCATGCCTACTTCCATATAATTTTTGTATTATTTGAATGTGTGAAAGGTTATACTTCCTACAATGCCTATAATTATATGATTTAATGCCTATAATTTTTTTATATAATATTTTAAATTTAATTTTTTCAGTTTTTCTTTTCTTTTCTAAAGTTTCGTTGACTATAGGACGAGGCAAATTGTGAGCGTTTGAGTGAGATAACAGTTTTTTTTTTTCTTTTTTAAATAGTTGGAGCAGTTAAAGTAAGGTTTCTTCTTTTTCTTATATTTAGATGTATTAGTATTTATTTTTTCGCGTAAATCAATTGACTTTTTTAAATTATAAATTTTAGTTAAAATTTTTCTTCCAATTTTATTAGATACTCAGTTGATTTTGCTTTATATTATTTTGTTAGTTATTTTTTTTATCAGCTCATTAGTTATTTTTTAAGAGTGTGTTTGGTGTGATCAATAAATTGGTTATTAGTTTATTTAACTACTTTATAAGTTAGTTTTACGACATAAAAGTTTTAGGTAAGTTATTTAATAGCTTTTATCTTATAAGATATTCTAGATAACTCGTAATTTATTTAATTATTTTTCATTATTATTAGTTATGTTTTAGTTTTTTTTACCTGTCAATACTTATTAATAATATAATTATTTACTATATTATTTTTAGATTATTTTTAATTTATAGTTTAAATTAAAAAGTTAACATTGTAAATCACTTATAAATTAAAGTAACTAATATTTCATGCTATGTGAAAATTATATATAATGAAAAATCACAAAAATGTGATAATAGTTTAAATTGATAAATAAAAAAATTAAATTTCTAAAAATAAATAAAAATAAAATTTGATTAATACTAAACACATCAACTTATTTTAAATAAAATAACTTGTTAAAAAAAAACATAAATAAATAAAAGTACTAAAAGTTTTAATATAAAATTAATTATTTTTAAAATATCAAATTATAATTACATAATAATTAAAACACATAAATTTCAGTTTTATAATAAAATTTTTATGATTATATAATTTTATGTCAATTTAAATTTACTAATTAGTTTATCACTTAATTTATCAAATATTTTTATTCCAATAGACTTGAATGGCACTGTTTTTAAGAAATTCTTTATTTAATTATTATTTCAAATTTTAAAACTACCTTAACTACTCTTCATCTAATCTTTATCAAATATTTCATAAAAAAATATTAATATGATGTAGAAATAAAAAAACAAATAGAAAATTTTCTAAATATTTTATTGAAGTAACAATAAATTATTACATTTCTTTGTTAAGTAAACCTTAAACGCACACTTAAAAACAATGGAGAGACTATGTTCTAAAATAAAAGTGTTTTTTTTTTAAAATTATCATTTCATAAAATTAATAATATATTCAATATTGTGTTTTCGAAAGCTATCCCTGGGGAAAGAATGCAGTTAATGGAGTAATTATTACTCCACCTATTTCTTTACAATTATCCTTTAGTTTCTTCTACTAAAGTCAAATAAGTCATTTAATTTTTTTTATCCTTTAATATTATATCTTTTTTAGTTTTTTATTTTATTGTATATTTCTGTGTTATTATATTTTTCTCCTTATATTACTGAAATTAAAAGTAACACTGAGAAAAAGAATATTATCTTGAAATTTAAAAAAAAATGACAGATAAAAATATTTTCTAAATAAATCAAATAAATAAAAAAGTACAGAAGGTGTAATAAAGAAGATAAATTACATATTAATAAACCCCATAATTTGAGAATGACAAATTTTTAGTCATCTAAAATTTTTCAAATTGACTTATTATTTTATATTCTCACATTTCCATAAAATATGAACTTTTTCTTTTTCTTCTTCTTCTTCGTCTTCTTCGCAATTTGTCCTCAAATTAGTTGATGTTATGTCTAAGTCAAATTAATGCTTTAGTCAAAATAGCATTTACTGTCTTGATAATCTCACATTTTAAAAATAAATACATTATTTCGGATAAGAAAGAGAAAATAATTTATTTGAGAATATATTAGAAAAAAATATTAGTTTTTGGGAAGGTATATTTTCCAACTTTTTATGTAACTAAAACTATATTTATATTAAATGAGAATATATTTTATGAAATTCAAGATATTAAATTCAATCCTTAAACATATGCCAAAAACTTTAAGCACCATACAAAGTGGAACTGATAAATTATAATTTACTATTTATTTTTTATTTCGATGTTAGATTGCTTATAAATAAATAAAATATCAAGTATAGTTTGGGCTTCTCATTGTAAATATTATTAGGGGTATAAATGAGAGATTCAAACATTAAAATGATACATTTTAAAAGTAATTTTTTATTTTAAATTATATTTATTCTTAAATTTGTATTCATAGTGGAATATTTTATTATTTATATTTGATTTATTGTAGACCAGAAATTAAATTAGTTGAATTTAGAAGAGTACAAATCTTTTCATTATTTTTCTTTGTAATACTCATTATAACAAATATTTTAATAACGTTGGAAGCATCTCTTTTCGGTCTCCACGTTTTTTAGAAATCTGAATATACCCATCCAATTTATCCAAATCATTAAGGAACCCTTATTTTACCTTAACTTTCTGGTACTTAGAAATCAACATACATTTCTTCTCAAACTTATTGAGAGCATGAAAAGCCTACATTCTCCTAGTATTTGGTTGTAGCCTCATAATGCATGAACTTGCAGTAGTGGTGACGTAAAACTTAACCCCAACAAATCTTGAGAAGCTAATTTAGTGTCTTTTCCAGCAGCTTTAGAAGCATCAGAGTTTTAAATCCCGCTTCTTAAAAACCAAACTCTGCTCCTTATGAAGGAGAGTATCACTATCAAGTAGCAAATGTTTACCATTCATATCTTGTCCTTGATCTGCATAAAGAACGAGATTACTCTTAGTAGACATTTATTTATTTTGAACAATAATTTGAGAGACATCAACAAGACTAGGCATGTCTTCAAGACTATCATCATAATTAGAACCGAAATATGATGCACATCCATAACCATAACAACATCAACATCTCTTTTAGAAGGAGACTTAAAAACAACTTCAAATTGCAAATCACAACACCCTCACAATTATTCTATAATACTTCTGGCACAAACCACTATTTGGTTTTTAAATTTTTTCCTTATGCTCCTCCTGGTTACTCTGCAAGAAGAAAACTTGTGATCTATCATTTTGCACAATAAACAAAAAAGAGAAAGTCATTCATAATCTATATTTGCTATAAAAACAAAACCCTCCACCAAAAGTTGTTAAGGTAAGATCAAGTTCAATTTAAAAGAGTTATTAATGTATTAAATTGATTTTTATTATTAATAAATTTTAATTATTTTAGCTATTTATTCATAAAAATATAAATACTCGTACTATTTAACAAGAGTAAATAAAGAAAAAATATATAAAACTATAAAATACCTTATAAAAAAAACCAATATTTTCTTCTTAAATATGTAATAATGTAACATTTCTTTTTGTAAAATTTAATGTTGTAATAAATATAAATAAATATATATCTAGAAAAAATAATTACAAATATTATTTTATAATTTTAGAATAAATGTAGTTTTAGAACAAAACTATTTTGCTAAGTTTTGGTGTAAGAAATGTCACTCAATAAAAGAATAAAAGTGTATAAAAGTTATACACGTTGATTCTTTATTTTATTAAACCTTAGTTTTTTTAAATTTTTCTAAGTTTAGAAAGGAACAATTAAGATACCTTTGTGTTGGTTGATGAAGAGGTAGGAAGGTATTGATTAAATATAGTTAATTAGGTCTTTTTTTTTTTTATCTAGATCAGTAGATATTTTTTTATTAAGGATTTCATCTGTTTTTTTTTATTCTTAGCTTAGGGAGATGTTGGTGTAAAATTTGATATTTAGGAAAAAGAAAGATTTACTAGTAGGTATGTTACTTCTAGATAAGAGGGTTAACGTTAACATAATTAATTATATGATTGTTTGGATGTGTGAATAATGTTGTTGCTAAATTATTAAGTACGTGGAAATGAAATTTTATATCTTTGTCTCTAAATGTTAGAATAATTATATGTAAGATTATTGGTTGGTATGGATATTGTTATCAATCTAGTTGAAGTTTTTGAGTGATTTAATCATAATATAAGTGTGATATTCATAACCTTTTTTATGTGATTTGAGAAATTTATTCTTGAGACTGATATCATTCAAGTGATAAAATTCAACTCCATCAATGTCTAATAGTTACATTCATCTCTTATTATCACTAGTGATAATATAGACACTAAGTGATATGATGTATAGCTCAAATGATATTTTGTAGCTTGAGCAGGAGAGATGTTGATGAAACTCTTTCTCCTCTAAATTAGATGATATTCAAATATGAGTCATGATGGTAATACATCTAGAATAGAACATGTGAGATTATGTAACTACGTGTTGGTGCTGAAGTAGTGACACGATTGCTTAAACATTGCTAAAGTGAGGTACCTTATATTTTTGGAACTTATTGTGGGTGACACAAGTGTACCGTTCAAGCATTGTAAGGAGGCTTAAGAGATAAACGTTCAAGCATGAAGCAGATGTTTAAGTGAGGAAGAGAGAAAAATAATTATGCTTGATAAAGTTGTATAACTTAAGTAATATGATATTGCTCAACTAAGAAAGTTGGAAACAAGATCGCTTAAGTGAGAGATAGTCCCTCAAGCGATATTTAATTAATGGTGATAGTGATGTTTTAAATATAATTGTTAATTATATATACGTTTTATATATATGAATGTGTGAAATTGATGTAATGTATGTGTATGGATTAAGAGTGATGAGATGTATGTAGTGATATATGATGATGTATAATCTGATATATATATATATGACATGTCCTTTATAAGTATAACCTTACTCTTCCTAGGTGTGTAACTCTTTATGGGTGGGGTAGAATACTTGAGATGGTATTAGACTCTTATGGTATATCAGACATGAAACTCATTAAAAAAAAAAAAAAGATATATTATCTTTTAGTGATAATCTAATAACATAAATAAGACTTTAAGTTAAGAGAAGTTAAATGATGTTCTTGTATTGTCTCTTTCCATAACAAATGAAAATAATCACCATGACATAAAAAACTAATATTATTTTTTTTACCAATATTATTTTTGAGATATCATAAGTTAATAATTGGTAGAACATGTTTAACTTGATAAAAAATTGTTTCATTTCATTTAAAGGTGATTGAGGATTTTTATATTTTAGTTGAAAATAATTTAATTATAATGCCATATTATATATATTGATAATGTGATATATATATAAATAAATAAATGATGTTCTATAATTATTATTTTAAAACATATTAATTGTTAATTTATTTTTACCCCTTAATTTACTGTAAGTGGATTAGTGAAATATCTACTTATCTCATAAAAGTTTATAGAATATCAAGTTATTACTCATTCTATTTTTTTTTTCATAATGTGTAGATTAAATTTTTTATGTGATGCACAATTTAAACACTCCACTAACACTCACGTGTGTGCTATTATTATTATTATTATTTTATTTTTTTAAGTCACTTATAATAGGTATATTGGAACTATACTAGGTGTCTATTAATGTTTTTCCATCAATATGTGTAAGAAATTTACTTAATCTTAATAAAATAGTTATAATTTTTTATTTTATTAGGTTTATTTCGTCATTACAATGTGTATGTATGTGTAAATCAATTAAATATTAAAAAAAATATAAATATACTTGATAAAAAATAATTAATGGTTTTTAAAACTTTAGAAACTATAATTAAAAAAAAAATCATAAAAGGACCTAATAGATAACAAGAAATGGAAGAATTAATAATATAAATCATATTTATCGATTAACAGAAAATACTATTTCAAGTACTAATAATATTAATAAATTCCATTATCACTTAAGTAGTTTAATGTTATACATATTTTTAAAATAAAATTAAAATTCATGATAATATTATTAAAACTAGATAAACTAACTATTTTTATCAGTATCAATTACTCAAGCATTTACTTCTTGTACAAAATATTATGCTAATCAACATTATAAGGAATTATTTGAGAAATTTAAAGTAGAACTTTTTTTTTGTCGAATTCTATCTTAGAAATACATTGTAAAGATACCATTAGTGATATCTTTCATTAAAAAAAAAAATCTACTCTAATATTTTAAATTAATATCTTATTTTCATTTTTCATATTTTAAAATCCTTTTCAATTAATTTTAAACATCTTATGAGATGAGAAGGTAGTAGAAACTAAAGGAGGAGCACATAAACGAGGAAAGTGGGGACAAAGCATGGGTGTTTTATGAATGCAAAGGTATCGTCAACCACAGGCAGCCAAAGACGCTGTATCCCGATAAGGGACTTGTTTGGTAGTTGCGCTAGCTGTACACCATTTCACCCTATGTCTGCGTCCGTGTCACTCATTTCGTTTGGTACCAACCAAACAGTACTACCAGCCAATCAAAATTTAATGCATAAAAAAACAACGGAGTGTAAAAAAGAAGAGAAGAAAAAGTGACGAGAAAGAATAATGTTAGGACTCTTCAAAAGATAGATACAGTGAGATTCGTCTTTTGAGCCGACACCAAGGTCTCTGCCGTTAGATACACATTATTATTTTTTTAGTAATAAATTATTAGAATTTCGAACCTACAAATCGTACACCAATTACGCTGTTTCGTACGACGATAGTTGTTTTAACGTGTGAGACCATGTCTATTATGTTTCTAAGGAAAATAAAAATCTAATTTACTTTTAAATGGGTAAGAAATTTAAATCAGGTTTTAATCTTATAGTTTACAGGTAAAACAATTTTTAATTTATTCTTTAGAAAGATATTTTAATAATATTTTAACTGTATTATATCCTACCACATTAGAGGTGTCTAATATATTAGTGAGAAGTTCGGTGTATCATAAATAATAATTGATTTTATTAGAAATCGTTTGAAGTGAATTTGAGGAGACTTTGAAAAAATTAAGGTTTGATTGAGTTGTGTGCTCTTTGATAATGGTTGTCAAGTTTGTTAATAAAACACAATTAGAAAATTCACTTACCGAATTAGGAAATTCATTTACCGATTTAACACTTAAGTGGAGAAGTATATAAAAAATATTTAGTAAATATTAATGACATTGAGTGAGTATTTCGTAAAGAATAAAATTATATTCATAAGCTTTTGGATCTAGATTAATACCCAAAACCAAGTTGTATTTATAACTTGTATTTCTTAAGTATTTTGTAAAGAATAAAATTGTATTTATAAGTGCTATTTATAATACCTAGATTAATCCCAATACTATGTATTGGGATTTTAAGCTTCTATTATAATAAAATTAGTTTTTAAATTCAAGTTATTTGGATTTGTAGGTGTTATACCCTACTATCTCTTAAGTAGGTAATATATTTGGATAGTACACAAACATTCCAAGTTCGGAATTCTGATTTAAAGGGTGATCAAACTGTAGTTCAACTCATTAGCTTGAAAGTTTTTTTACAATCATTTAGGTTGAACTTAAAAATTTCAAGTCATCTTTTCACAACGAGTTATGGGTTTAACACTGCAAACATTCATAGAGCTCATAGAGTCCATCTTAGTCTAATCATAACTTATTTAAAAGTGATACAAATCCAAATAAGCATTAATTATGGGTTTTCACATCAGTGATGAATTTCAATAGATTTGAGGCATTACATCACTTAAGTGGTTAACATTTTACCTACCCCGCAACATTGTCCTAGGATGTGATGCTTTGTTGTCCTAAGACGTGACACTTGTGAATCGTGACATTTGATGCTTAAAACAGAAACGAACATTTTTTGAATGTTAAACTCTTCATATACCCTTATAAATACCTTCATAAATATAAAAGAACCATTTACCACATTTACTCTTCCTTCGTGGACACTTGTGGTCGAGCATTTCCTCTGTTTTCCTTTACACTTCTTTCATCCATTTCATCTAGGTACACTCTTAATGGTTTTTTCTTCTTTTTTTATCTGACGGTGGCAACCCTCTAGTAAGTTGGGAGGTTGTTCCCATCGGAGATGAACCTTCATTGAGTGGTACTGACTCATTCTCTCTTAAAGGGGATTTAGGAAGTTTCTTCTCCACTTGCTAATCCCATTGATATGGAATTCCTAAGCCCGAGGTGCAAAGCAGAAGCTGTAAATGTCTAAGGCAATGAGGATGGATTGGGAATTAGGATTATTTCACTCAAGCTTCAAGGAAGGACTCTTGGATGAATTCTTGGATGAATATGATCTTCAAAAGTTTGTGAAAAACTCAAAAACAAAAACAGTTAAAGAAAATACAAGAAACAAAGATAATGCTAGGATTTAGAACAACACCTTGCACCACCCAAATTCATGAGATAAGGAAGATGGTGATTCACCACTTGTGACCTAACCCACAAGATAAGAATCAATGCTAGGAATTGGAAAGAACCTTGCGCCACTCAAATCCATGAAATAAGTAAGATGGTGAATCGTCACTTGTGATGTAGCTCACAAGATAAGAAACTCTAAAAGAGAAACTCACCACTTCCCTTTGATAAACCTCGATGTACCTACAAGAGATAAGCTATGAAGCGTTACTCTAGGATAAGCAAAGGAGAAACATCACTTGAAAACACTCAAGATTCAAAGATTTTTATTCATTTCTAAGTCTACTAATTAAAATGAGTACAATAGGTCTCATTATATAAAGTTCATGGTTGGAAGGGAATAAACAAATTCATTCCTTCCCTAAACTAATGTCCAAAATAAACATAGAAAAATAAAAGGAAAATATATTTATTTTTATTTTTCATACCACATCATCCTCCTCTTCTTCAAGAAAATTCGTCCCGAGTTTTAGTTGAACCACATGGCTCAAAACCTTCATGAAAAATCTCCAAAAAAAAGAAAAAATCTAAGTTGTCCTCCACATGTTTGATAAAACGCCTTAGTCGTACCATGCACATCACCCAAATCCAAATGCCAAAATTTTTGTTTGCAACAAATATCAAGAGCACTAAACAACTTATCCAGGTAGTGTTAAGTTCTTTATCACATAAGCCACACTAGAAGATCACTGAATGGAACAAATTGTCTCGCTACCTCTTTCACCAAACACCACACACCAGCTACAACTCCAAAGTACATCAATGAATGGAAAAATTTGCCCCACTACAACTCCAAATAAGCACCACTAGACCCGCTTATCCAATTAAGCAACAAATCTTTTATGATCATTAAATCTTAATCACCTACATCACCTTTGTTGAGAACTTTTCCCTTGTTATTATCTCCATATGTAACAAATCCTTCATGTCTCAAAGTCAGGTTAATAAACTTAGAAGCATCTCCAATCATATGCTTTGATCCACCATTGCTAGATACCACAATTGTTTCTTGGCTACCAAACACCCCTACAAAATAAATTAGATGGCAAGAAGTGGTCCTTTATTAAAATTAGGTCCAAAATTATTATTTGTACCTTTAGGTACCCACCTAACTAAGCCATTTGGTAAGTCTGACTCTGCAAATTCTAATAGTGTGACCTTTTCTCACGCAATAGAAACAAGAAACAAATGGTGAAGTTTGCCTATCACTATATCTGAAAATATTTTAAACTTCGTCACTCTTCTTTGAAAACCAGGTTTATAGCCTATGTCTGCTTTATTAAAAATATAATTTTAAAAATCAAGTAAGACATTTAGATTGCACATTCCCTTTGAAAATAGTTTTTATGATATATTTAAACTTTCCCTACAAAACTTCTTAATTTCCAAAATTAGTTGGCTTACTTGATTTACCACAACTATAGGAAGAATTTCTGTAAATTATTTCAAAGTTTTATAAATTAGTTTTAGCAACCCTTAGTTCTTATTCTAATGTGCTAACTTTGTTTTCTAGTCAATTGTTTAGCTCCTTCAATCTATTGTTTGAGAGAGCTAACATGCTTGCTTCCTCATGTGTTTTCTTAAAGGCTTCAAGCAGAGAACTATAATTTTCATGATTCATGGAAATATTGGAACTTACGTTGCTTGTTGCTGATTCATACCCAACTTAGACATATATTAGCTTTTTTATTTTCCTTTGAAGAGCTGCTAGACGATGTATCACTATCTTCCCATGCAATATAATTTTTTCTTTATTTTCCTCCTTTACTATACTTCTTTTTAGAACCTTTTTCTTTATTTGAAAAGAATAGGACATTCCACCTTTATTTGACCCTACTTTCCACATCCAAAATAGGTAAAGCTAGAAGTACCAATATCAAATTTTTTTATTATACCTTTTAGCTTTCTAATTCCTTTCCTTTCCTTTCTTATTGAGAAATTTGTTGAACTTTCTGGTCAACAAGTTTAATGATTTTGTATCACTGCATTCACTAGAATCTTCTTCACTGTTTTCTTCCTTTTGACCAGACATTTTAAGAGTAGTTCCCTTTGATTTCCTTTCACCTCTTTTTTGTTCCTTTAATCTATTAACCTGCAACTCGTGTTCTCTCAACTTTCCAAATCGTGTTAGTCAGTGTGGTAAGATCTATAGTTTCTAAAATAGCAATGACTTTCGACTATCAGCTTCTGTCCAAGCACTTCAAAATTTTTATGTTAAGTTTCTCTTTATCAAAGACCTTGCCAAGGCCAGTCAGATGATTCACTACGTGCGTGAATCTCTTATCCACATTATCGATGGTTTCACCTTGTTGAATTCTGAAGAGTTCATACTCTTGAATAGTGCATGCTTCCTAGCCTTTTTTACATCATATGTGTCTTCATGTGTTACTTCAAAAATATCCCACATCTCTTTTGTTGAGGAACATTGTGAGACCCTGAAAAATTCATCAACATACAAAGCATATTCTTGGCAAACCAATCATATTGAGCCTTTTTACTCTTTCCATACCATGATTTTTCAACAGACTCACCATTAATAGTATGTTTAGAAACATAAGGACCATTCACATTAGCATCCCAAATACCATGGTCAATTGACTCAATGAAAATCTCCATTCTTACTTTCCAAAATTGATAATTCAATCCATCAAACATTGACGACCTATTAATTGAGGCTCCCTCAGAAAACAAAAGTTTGTGCTCAACCATTGGGATCAAAACTTCAATAACACTCAAAAACTAACTCTTGATACCAATTGTAAAACACTATATGCTGAGTTCAATAAAAAGCTATTTCAAATTGAACTATTTCAAATTTTCACAAATTAAAAAGCTAGAATGAAACCTTTGACAAAAATCAATAAACTACAATATACAATTCACAAGGATCAGAAAAATAATTGATCAAATTAATCTTTTAGTCTACTTTTTGTTTTATTAGATCAACAAAAATTCAATTGATCAATTTCCTAATTCAGTGAATTACAATTTTTGTGATCAAGACAATCCTAGAGAAACAATCAATTACATTTCAAACTTATTTGAAGAAAATTTTGGTTAATTCACAATGTTTACAAAACTTGAAAAATAGTAAAAGAATTAGGATCAGAGAAATTATACACAAATTCTATACTGGTTCACTCTTTTACAAGTGCTACATCTAGTTTCTTTGTCAATCAAGCAAAGATTCCACTAAACACAACACATAATACAATTTTAATTACAAAAACAACACCAAGAACCACTCTTGCTCCCTACAAGAATAAAAACCAAACTGTGCAGCACCCTGCCATATCACTATAATCAGAGACCCTGTCTAATTACAGTGAAAGAACCTTAACAAACAATTAAAATTCAAAATAGGAACTGATACAAAGACAAACTCTACAACCAAAATGAAACTACAGGCTCAAGGGCACATAAAAATTTCCTGTTGCACTTTGAACAACTTCAAAACTGCCTAGAATAATCACCAATCTCCTTCAATTGCTCCAAAAATGAGTTCCATGATTTATTGCTCAAAAAATCTGAAGTAACAACACTGATTTTTCTCGAAAAATGATTTCTAAAACTCTTTGTATGTATTACAAGCTTCTTAAGGCAAATATTTATAAAAAAGGAATATTTTTATTTATTTCAATTGATTAAACTTCCAACCGAGTTGATTTATTTCATTTAAATGAATTCAACTGATTAAGTTGAAAATTCAACTCGTTAAGATCAACAACCTTGAAGTTTTTTTTTAAATTCCTTTTGAAGATAGGTATTAAGTGAAACTCCACTTAGGGCAATTGTGTAGACTGGACTCATTGTAGCAAGACAACAACAATAAAACACACACACATACACATAATTAACTCTAACTCAAGTCTTCATCACTAATTTGATTCATCAAACTATACATTATTTGTTATGATGAAAACCATGGGTTGTGTAGAACGCCTTTATCCATGAAAATAGTTAGTCTTAGATTAGACTATTGATATAAGATTATTAGATTAAATTGTTTAATGATCAAATCATTGGATTTAATAGGAACCCCATCCTTTGGCCTAATAGTAGTGCTCTCAACTAAAACTCCATGCATGCGTTAAAACTTTATAAGAGTAACCAAGATGTATACATCTTTGTCAAAAGAAGATCAAAGAAATGATGGTCATATGAGAAATTCGAAGAACTTGACCAAAGAAATCGGCTGATGAATTAGTGCCAACTTCATATGTACCATGTTGAAGCCTCTAAGAAAAGTGTTAGATAGAGATTCTTCATATGATGTTTGCAAGAAGACTTGTATTTTAGCTTATGTTTTCTCTTGGATATAAGTTTATATTACCTACTAATATTGGTCAGTGGGTAACATCATAATTTTGTTTTATTATTTATGATTATCAAGATTATTTTTATATCCTTCTAATTGTCTCATTATTTATTATTATTATTAATGTTATTACAAATATTAATAAATTTTTCCCATGGAATTTATTGCGTGAGTATAAGTTTATATTACCTACTAATATTGATCCGTGGGTAACATCATAATTTTTTTTATTATTTATGATTATCAAGATTATTTTTATATCCTTCTAATTATCTCATTATTTATTATTATTTATCATTATTTTTATTATTTAGGATTATTTTTATTCACAAGAATTATTAACAAACCATCCTTGTGCACACTTATGGTGTCAATCTCAAATGTAATGCTTTACAAATGACATAAAAAACTTGAAGTGATGTCAAGTATTAGGATGGAGTTGCATAAACACAACATTGAGAACATAAGCACTCCCATGGTAAATTATTCAAAAAGTGACGGAATGGGAGTTTCCTTTATTAACATGCATGCATACATATAGAAGAAGTCCTCTATTGAATCATTTCAACCATGTCAAACATTTCAGTGACATAACATATATCAACAAAAATAATATTTGTCCTTATTAGAGCTTTCAAACATTGTTAGACTATTAGTAAACACATGAAATATTAGTACCACCTATTTGAAATGTATTCTTTCACTCTCGGTTCCACCATTTCATACCTAGGTCACAAAGATAACTCCTCCTCCATATGTTTTACTTATAGATTTTCTGTGCCATTTGACTAGATGATTGATTCTCATTCAATTGACTATAAGTCAACTTTGTCATTGATTTGTAGTTCAAACCAAGTTCGCTAACATGACCCGAAAAACTTCAGGATCAGGCAAAATAATCCACCCACCCAACATCTCTTAAGAATCACTCACTAAAGACATACTAAAACATGCAAAAATTGAAAATCCAGAACTAAATGAACATATATATATTGAAGCTTTATTTTAGAGTGAACCAACCTTTTAAAATGTCATTTTCCATAAATTGACTTTGATTTATGTCAGTGGACCTTTTTTGGTGTTAATAATAAACTTTCCTTCCCATAATTTGACTCACTTTGAAACTTTATCTTGTATAGGTCATTGCATAGGTCTACCAGCTCTAGAACTCGAATTTGGATGTTCTTGAAATTGTTGAAAAGCTAAGAAAGATTAACACCATTTCTATGTTGAGAGCAAAAGCTAATTTGGACACTAAGAAGCCAAAAAAAAAAAAAAAAATACATTGGAAATTTGTAACCCTGCACAAATTTTCTTTTCACTTGTAGAATGAGACGTAAGGTTTTGTAAGTGTTTCATTTAACTACATAGAGATAAAAAAAAAACTCTTAGATCTGTTACACACTTGTTATTACATTCTTTCAAAATTTCCAATTCACTTTTTTTGTTGTACTTTGCCAATTCAGAATCCAAGTTCTATCTTTTCCAAGTCAAATTTCTTTCAATTCAATCTTTATTTCTTTTAACTCTTGCAATCTTTCTTTCTTTCAAATTTAGTTTACAATTTGTTTTCTCAAATGAAAATGGATAACTAATCTTTTTCAACTGGTTCAATGTTCAAGAATTGTAGCAAAGAGTTTTAATTTCGATTTTATTTTATATTCTTTGTTTGCTTTCTTCGCCTTCTTGAAATTGATAGCGTTTCAATTAAGGAAAGAATAAAGATCATGTCCAAACACCAAACTAGGTTCAGTGTGGATTATTTTCTTTAGTGAAAATTATAAGGCGCAATTATGGTTATATCTTTTTTAATTTTTTTTTTTTGCAGGTTGAAGTTGAGATTAATTCGGTAGCATGCGAGAATTGTTTTCGTGAATTGACGCTTCCAAATATTTATTGTTCTACATTTTAAATCTTCATAAACACACTTGTGGTCTGAAAAATCCCCTCTCTATTTGCTTGATAAAAATGGAAAGATATAACTCAGGTTAAACTCTATATTATAAAATTTAGGAGAAACTTAGTTATTTGGGAGTTATTGGATGTTTGTTGGTACCCGATTTATAACCTACAATCATAAATAATCATAGAGTTATTAGGGTTTCTCAAGTAAAATCCTTCTGTCTTCCCCGCACACTTTAATGTCAATGGTAGGTGTGCTCCACATCAATTCATCTATGCGAGTATGGGAGAAAATGTGTGGATATGACATTGACAGCATCAACAAGACGTTCACTAAAGAAATGAAAAAGGTCAAATTTTCTTATTTTCTTTCTGGAATTCATGTCAATTATCCCTTCTTAGATCTAGAGACCAATGTAATGATAGTAACTTGATAAGTAAAAAAGGACTTATAATTAAGCATATATAGATAGGTAATCATGCTGTTAAGCACTAATCCAAGACTAAGGTCATCTTGGATGTATATATAGCTAAGACCCATACATGTAAAATCCTATTAGAGTAATATAATTAGTTAAAGATGAACTATTCATTAATTACGTATTCATGGTATTTTTTTTTCTAAGTTAACCATTAAAATGTCTTTCTAAACACATGCCTATCCTCTTTCTTTTAAGTTCTCAAAAAAAATATAATTTTGACTTAACGGAAGAACACAAGTCAACATTTGAAAAGTAAAATCTCAACATAGAAAAAATATTCTTAAGATACTGTAAGAATAATCTCAGTCTCAATCACAAAATTAATAAGCAAAAAATCTATAACAATTTTTTTAACACTTCGTCTCAAGGTTATGATGAAAAACAATATTTAAAATATTTTTTTTAATTCAAAATAAAACGTGTTGCGTTTACAACTCATTTTTTTACAATTCAATAGGTCGGAACAATGTGACACTAATAAATGATAGAGGCTATGTCTCGTTTAAATTTGAAATGTGCTTTTACAAAATTTAATGCAAAAATAGACAAGGAAAAAGTTCTTGTTTTGTAAATAAAAGTATTTTTAGGTTCTCTATAATCCAAACATGTATAAGGTTTCTGAGTGCGTCTGATGATGATGTTCGGTCTTGGTAGACAAATTTCTTTATGACACAACAACTAATGTCCGTAAATAACTACATAATGTATTGACGTTGCTCTTATTCAACTACTTCGCATAAGTTGTAAGGAGTTTCTATTAAATAGAATAAACAATTTAATGTGATATTTAATTTTTGAAGTATTCTCATAATAAACTATGCTTTTAAATTTGATAATCTTCATTTGATTGGGTCATAAGATAAGAAGCTTAGATTTTGGAGATATATTATGAAACATTATATGTATAGTAGTTTTGCTCTGACACTCTCAAAAGTTTGTGTTACGTGATAACAATTGAAATTTCATGTTAAATTAAATTTCTTTATTTTCACTTAATTAAAACTATTTTATCACTTTGAAAAGAACTTACTGTATTTTTTTATTTATTTATGTCTTGCCGTTGAGGTCATCTAATGACATTATTTAACTTTGTTGAGGTCATGTTTGATAAGAAATAATATTTAATGGTTGAAATGTTTCATAAATATTATCTTATTAGAGTCATCTGCTCTAAGTATTTTGTCATAATTATTATTAGACAAATGTTTTGTTTTGTTAGTTAAGACATTTTATTTGAAAATATAGAATTGAAAACATTAACCTAAATATCTAGATGCATATGAAGTGGAACATTATTGTATATAAGTGTAGCAATTGGGATCACGACGGTGGAACATTATTGTATATAAGTGTTGCAACCGGAATCACGACGGGACGATCAAAATTTATTTTTAAAAATATTTAAATTGAAATTGGAGTCACCACCATAGTTTATTATGGAAAACCATAGAAAAACCAAATAAAAATGAAACAGTCTACAAACCAAAGTAAGGGTTCGGGAGTCGGTTACGTGTGAGGAAGGTATTAGCACTCTACAACGCCCGTCCTAAGACGGTACCATTAATCAAATGAATAAAAATAAGTGTGGTTTTAAAAATATCATTTTTTCCCAAATAATAACAATAATAATAAGACTAAAGACAAAACAAATAAATATATAAAAAAAACAAACAAGAAAATATGGTTATAAAAATCATAACAATAAATAATAATTAGACAGATAAAAATATCAAAAAAAATAAAACAAACAAACATATATATTTTTTAATTTATTTGGACCCGACAAGGTTTAACATTGGTCCTACGTATCTCCATACATGATAGAAAATCAGGGTACACGTAGTTCTATTTTAAAAATTTGGTTTGGTGATATTTGGTTATATTTTTCTTTAATTTCTAAAACTGTTTTTCGTTTTTTATTGAAATTGAATATTTTTATTATTTTTTTAAAGATGCTTTGTTTATGGTTACTATTTTTTTAATTATTTTTGAAATTATTTGGAATGTAATACTTT